>OBLI01004172.1_pt1 | contig 10508 bp, 11 predicted proteins | sample 1519701 | NCBI WGS metagenome assembly OBLI01 (sample SAMEA3663005, study PRJEB22513) | pig gut metagenome | biome: pig gut; feature: pig-associated habitat; material: faeces | place: France | collected 2012 | reverse complement strand
CTGCACCGTCTGTGCCTGCGGAGCCTGCTGCACCGGCTGCTCTGCCGCCACCTCGTTGTTCTCGTTCTCGGCTGTATATGAATTGTCGTCGTTCTCTTCGTTGAGCTTCGTCACGTCCACCTGAGCCTTCATGGCAGGCTCAGCCGTACCGTTCTGCAACGTGTGCACCAGTCCTTGGATGCCGCCTGGCAGCACGACGCGTGTCTTTTGTTTGTTTGCCATAAGTATGATAGTGAAATTTTTGTAAATATGATGATTATCTTTCCTTCCTTCTCCCGCCGTTACAGCGCCGGGGCAAGCCATGCCGCCTCACCACGATGGCGAGTCGTTGGTTACTCCTTCATGCGTCGAATCATGAAGTCGAAGGCGGGCTTCACCGCCTCACGCTGCGCCGCCGTGATCTCCACCGTGTTGATACGCTTCAGTGCAGCGCGTGCCGTGATGCGCGGCGTGACGGCGCCCAACTGCTTGAAGATAGCATCGGTCTGCTTCCACATGTCGAGTTCGTTCTTCGTACCGATACGCACGTCGATGCGGTTAGGCACAAAAAACAGTTTCGCCGTCATCTCCGGTGTGTGCTGTCGCAGTGCGTTGATCACCTGCACGAACGTACCCGTGGAGTCGAGCGTCTTCTCCTCGTACTCATACGGACACACGATGAAGTCGGCGTTGGTGAACATCGGCACCAGTCCGTCCTCCGACACGTTACCCGGCGAGTCGAACAGCACATAGCCCTCGGTGTTCGACGCCGAGTCCATCAACTGCTGCATGGTCTCTGGGTCCTGCACATCGAAGTCCTGCACCACGTAAGGCTCCTCTTGTCCTTCATAGAGCTCCATATCTTTTCGTCGCTGCATCTTAATGGTTTTCTGCAGGTCGGTATCGATCACACACACATCCTGTTTTTTCCAGGCCAGATAGTTAGCGAAGAGTATGCACAGCGTCGATTTTCCGACGCCACCCTTCTGATTGGCAAAAATAATCTTCCTATTCTTCATGATCCTCAATTGCTTATTATAATAAATCGGTGAAAGGAAAGGGGAACCGCAGAGCAATACCCCCTTGAGCCCTAACGAACCCTGCTGAGCCCCAAAGACCCTCAAGAGCCTTAAAGACCGCCGAGCCCCAAAGCCCCCAAAAAGAGCTTTAACGAACCCCAGAGCCGTAAAGACCCCCAGAGCCCTCTTGTTCTGCGAAAAGCATTTCTGGCGCATATTTGCGCCAGCCACCCGCCAGTTTCGCCAGCCACCCGCCAGTTACGCGAGCCTCGTGCCTTCCCGCCTCTTGCGCCTTTCCGAGCATCTTTGCTGCGCCAGCGAGCCTCTTCTGCAGCCCTTCCGAGCGTCCTTTCAAAAGCCCCCGTGGCGAGGCCGAAACAGCCTCTTTCCCGATTACCCTGCAAATATACACATTATTATTTATCTACGCAAACAAATCTTTATTTTTTAGCTTTTTAATTTATTCCTTTAATCATTCTTACAAATCTTTATGCTTTTATTTTTCTATACTAATATTTCTTTGCATCTATATTCTTTTATTTTAATGTTTTTCGGTTTATTTATGCTAATGTTTCTTTATTTCTTTATTTGCTTATTTGTTTGTTTGTATATACTCATCGCCTTTTATTCTTTTATTTGTTTATATGTTTATTCATCGTCTATAATTATTTATTTTCATAGGTTTTTATTTATTTATATATAGGAAGGTTTTCAAGTGTTCAATATTTATTTATACATTAAAATACCAACAACCAAAATCGCGGCAACCAACAACCAATCTTCAAACCTTATAGAACCGTAACCGCATCTCATACACAAGAGAAGCCCACCACCCCATCGCGAGGCTAACCACATCCCGCGCATCTCAAACTGCCAAACAGCAAGCCAAAACCCCAAAAACGCCCCAAAAAGCCATCATTTCCCCCGAAACAGCTCATACCAACCAACCATCACGCATCCGAATACACAAAAAAAGCTTCATCTGGCCTCCTAAAACACCCTGACACACAAAAACTAACAACAACAAAAACATCTCATTTCCCTCCATCATTATTTATTTATATATATGTTTGTTTAATTAAAGATATCGTAACAACCTAAATATTAATACATTATAGCTTCCATAATCTTCCCTCAAAAAATACCGGGCGCAGATTTGCGTCCATTTCGTGGTTTCCAACCACACAAAACGTTTCTTCCGTTAAACGCGAGGATATGCGCACCCGAGGGGTCATAAGCTCATATTCCAGGGCATAGCCCAGGATGGCCTTTGGGTTCTACAAACGCCATAAAAGGACAAAAGCATAGAATAGAAAGCCGCTGCCCTTACAGAGTCTGTTGCCTATCGCTACAATCCTTTCAGCCCTTTCAGTCAACCCATATCTCATCTATGCATTTCCATATCTCATCTATGGATTTAACAGAAGAACCTCCAAAAAAAAGAACTCAACAACCATTTTTATATATAATAAAACAAAAAGACATTTATTTATTTTAACCGTATTTTTGCGGGTCCAAATTCAAAATAACAGATTATCTAAACATAATTATTGATTTGTTTCTTTATATATTTATTTGCTTGGATAGGTATTTATCCATTCTTTTATTTATTTGTTTTGATAACATAATATTTGTTTATGTATTTATTCTGTTATTCTTATCTATATTTGTTTGTTTATGCTTTTATTCTTGCACTTATTTCTTTATTTGTGTCTATATATGTTTATGCTCAAGAAAGAAAATATAGCCATTATTTATTTCTTTATTTTGTTATTCATATATATAGGTCATTAAAAAGATAAAAGGATAAACAAACATAAATACAAAGAAACATGCCAAACGGCGACAAAAACATGAAAAGAACTCCTCGCTTTACGAACTCAACAGCTCTGAACATTCAAATCTCAGACCACCTGTTCATAGGTCAAGCAACACTCTGAACCACATTTCATTTACGCATCTCACAAGAATCGCACCAAAAAACACAAGTGAAATGAACAAAACGTATCGTAAAACATATCGCAAAACGATAGTACCTACAAAGAAAAAGCGCTCGAAATTCGAAATTCCACAAACGCATAAAGACACCAAGAGCCACACACAATGAACTGGAGAAAACATAGAAGCCCTCTTATAAAACCACATAATCTCATAAGAACGTTAGCAAAGAAATACCTAAGCAGCTTAACCACCCTACCCTAAACCATCGTTTTTCTATTCCTCATAACAACATGGCTTACCAAAAGGCAACTCTGCTTAGTAATCTGATGATCAACAAACCTACATTTTACTATGACGAAAAAGCCAAAGCCCACATACCATTCCTCAATCTTCACAAAGCGCATCCCTCTCCCACCCCACTCCAAAATCTCAAAAATCATCATAAGCTCCATTATAGCTCTATCTTAACACCACAAAAACAACCAAAAAACCACCACGAGAACACCCCTAAAACCGCACATCCCCCTACCCTCCGAAAAAAACGCTTCTCAAAACACTAAAAATCCCATAACCGCCTATCCTTCAGCACAATAACAAAAAAACTAATGACAATATAAACCATACAACCAGAAAGTGAAACGCAGAAAACCATCCTGAAAGCTTCCTCATGTAAAGAGAGGTATGCGAAAAGAAAACCTTCATAGAACCTTTCTCATTTCAATCGAGGTATGCGAAAAGAAGTTCGGTCGCATATTTGCGACCGTCCCAGAGTCCCCCCCCTTACCTTAGCAACAGAAGCCTGGCCCCCTACCCTCCTACCATAGATAGGATAACCAAACAGAGGTACAAACCACGAGCTAAACCGAAAAACCAAGAGCAAAAAAGGAAGAAGGGCAAACCCATGCATAAACGTACTAAAAACGAAACAAAACGAAAAGAGAAGATAAAAAAAGAATATTTGTATGCTTTTTTCATCTTTATTAAAGCACACACACAAAAAAAACACCTACTTCTTCTCTTTCTTAAATGGCCAGCAAAAGCCGTCAAAATGACCCATTAACCTGCAAAACATGCCTAATGGCGTTGCGAAACATGCCAAACCGAGGCACGAAAGATGCCTAACCGAGACACGATACATGCCCAATCGTAACACGAAAGATGCCCTTTCGCAATGCCTAACATGCCTAATCGCGAAACGTATTTATTTATATGAGTATTTCTATGTATTTTGCTTTATTTATATATGCCTTTTAATGTTTTTATGTTTGTTTATATATTTACACATAGAAAGTAAGTGTAAAGATAGATGATAATAAAAAACAAAACGAACAAGCATAATGGCAAAAGAAGACTCACAAACAGTAAGATAAGCGATAATGAGCCTTCTCTTAAGAAATGTTTGCATAAAGCGTTCACTGATAAGCCTTTACGCAAAGAAATGTTTGAAAAGCACATAACGCCAAAACGCATGCGCTAAGAAATGATCCGGAAAGAAGTGAGAAACGGTGGGGTAGGGCAGGGCGGCTCCCCAAACATCATAAAAAAGAAAAGAGAAAAAGAAAAAAGAGAATTTTATCAAAGAGTTAGATATCTTTAGTAAATCATTAGTTTATCATGATATTAGTAGGGGCCTCCTAACTCTCTGATTATCAACCGCTCCAAAGCCTAACTGACGACAAATTAGTAAAATGGTGCGACAAATGGGGAACATCGCTGCGACAAATTAGTAAGGTAGTTGCGACAAATTAGTAACATGTTTCGGCAAGCGTCGACAAATTGGGAATATGACGGCGACGAATAGGGAGAATGATTTTGTTTATGTGATTATTATATTACGAAAACATGGTGTTTTGTGTTCTTTTACCGTTCGATCACTTGTCCGTGCTTCAAATAACACGTTTTTAACCACCTCTACAAACCTCACTAAACCAAGTGCTTACACGTTTGTGCGACAAATTGGTAACATATCTTTGTTGGGCTTTTCCTGTCATTTGCGACAAATTGGTAGGTTGCTGAATATAGGTTACAAAACACCAATGTCGCAGCGCTACCCAACCTGCTACCTGTTTGATTGCGAGGAATGTGGAGTGGGAAATGAGGTATGGGTCCTCATGAGGGTAAATGGTTTAATGTGAAGTGGTTAGCGTGAAACAGGCGGGTAGGGCATGCACTGCCGTCGTGGTTGTAGACTGGTGCGTTGCGCATCGGTCCCAGTGCGTTCCTTTCGATTTGTGGGGCTTTGCCGAGTGGCATGGGCATTTCTGTTCAGAAGGAAAAGAACGAGGCGCCTTCTGACTGTCATCATTACCGATGGGGCTTCACCGAGCATCGTGTTTTTGATAAAGGCAGCCCTCATGGCCAACTCATCATTCCGCACTCCCCATCCCCGCATGGCACCCTCAGAAACCGCCTTTTGGGGCCTTAATCCGCCTTTTTTCGTCTTTGGAGCAAAAAAGTTAGGGAAAAATTTGGAGGAACCAACAAAAAGCCCTACCTTTGCACCCGCAAAAGCAATAAGGCATCGTCCTTATGTTTAGCACGGCAATATGCCTTCCATGACTTGCATAGCAAGTAAGGAGAGATGGCAGAGTGGTCGATTGCACCGGTCTTGAAAACCGGCGTACTGAGAGGTACCGGGGGTTCGAATCCCTCTCTCTCCGCCAAGTTTGGAAAGAACTCGCTGAAATTCAGCGAGTTTTCTTTTTATTAGCCCAAGTAGTCCCCAAAAGTAGTCCCTTTTGTACTGTTTTCGAGTTAATCATTGGGTGAATAGATTTAACTCTTTGAATACGTTGTTTATTCTATTTGTTTCATTATTATACTTTTCCATATTTGGTTTGCTATTATTTTTGAAAGTTTTTTCTTTTATCTGGCCTTTTTCTTCCCCTCTTTCTCGTTCCAAATCAAATCTAAATGCTTTGACAACATTTTCGGCATATTTGGGCGGCAAGGGCTTGTGATAGAAATACAAGCGCATAACAAAATATTTAAAACTTTGCCAGCTGCCATACCAATGTATTGGCTGTGAGAAGTCTATATCAGCGATATAATCTGAGTATGAATTACGAAAGAAAAAGTAACATAGACGGGAAACGTCGTAGTTTTTTATAAACGCAGGAGAAGAATGCGTTATAGTGCCATCTTTCTTTATTATGCCTGCCAATAATTCCGCTATATCACGCATAGAATCTTTTGTAATGTGCTTTGGGCTTTCCGAAATGTAAAAATCCCTATAATCTATATTAGGTATAGACTGTCCATCACTGTTATCCGTATCTTCAATTTGAGTGGATTCTTGATTCATGCACTGATGAATATTGCTAAGAATCCACATGTCTATTTGGTTTGTTATAATTCTATGCAGTCTATCAGAAAGACCTATTGGTTCGCAATCGTTCAAAGGAGAATAGGAGGAATTGCATTTACGCCAATCTTCATATATAGACAAGACCTTTTGTCTGTCAGATATAGTTAGTAAATCTGAATGATATAGGCATGATGCATGATTATAGAAAACATCGTTAAATAATTTCTGATGGGCTAGAAGAACTTCAATAGAAAAGTCAAATCCGTTAGATATAGTTACAGAATTGGCTTCACAATTGAATGTTTCACACATCTCTTCAACAATCAAATCCTTTAAAATGGGTTCAGATTCTTTAGTATAATTGCGAATTGAAGCTACATTATACATTTTAGCCATAAGCATCTCCCTAAGACCTGCCATTGGAGCATAATCTACGTCATCAATCGATTGTATAAATTCTTTTTCTCCTTTTAGAAAGGCGGATAGTATTCTATTGAAAATAACTGGTGTTTGCTCAGTCAATAGTGTTCTAACCTGATCTATTTCTAAAAAAGTCAATGCATAGTATAACTCCTTTGAGGTAAGTTTTAAAGGCGGCATTTCACGGTACAGATCTTTAACCGCATCAAAATCATATATAGAAATAGTCGCAAGTCTTTCATTTAGTACATCTTGCAACGCACAGATATTCTCGCAAAAAGACTTTACAGTGGAGAGATATGGCATAAATGCATTTTGCCTATCTTCTATTTCTTCCTTCCATCCTTTACGACATAATGCAATTTCTTCTTTTTGGTCATCTGTGAGATTTGCTTCTTCCACATCTGAATATTTTGTAGAAAATCTATGCCATGGGATATTTGAAAACAGTTCTATCTGTTCTTTGAGGCCATCGCTATTTATGTATGTATTCAATTCACTCAACAAATTAGCATACCTGCTGGCAGACTCTTCAACCTCCTTATAGTAATATTTTTTTTCAACATCAAACATTGTAAATTCCTCCATTATATATTATTTCTGAAGTTACTATACTCCATCCTATCTTCGAAACTTCCCTTAATCATTGCTTGTCTATTGTGATTATGTTTCTTATTATAGCGGTATATTCTTCTCGTTGCAGTATTTAACCAAATCTTCATTGGTCATGAAACCTTTGTCGCAGAATTGAACAAGACCTCCCTTAACATCCTCAAGCATTTCCGGATGGGCGTTGAGTACACGGGCGGTACGTTCCATAAACCGTTTGAAGTCCTCGTTGATACGGCAGAGTTTGTCTATCGTAAAATAGTCCACCTCATTCTTGCGTGCCGCGAACAGTATTCGGGTGTCGGTACTGTAAGGAGACAGACTGATTATTCCAATGCCGAAGGCTCTGTTTAGGCGTTCCATTTCCTCCAGAAGGTCGTCCTTGATTTCAAAGGCCACCAGATAACCATAGTTGGCCCAGCTGCTGTTTGACAACGCCTGGAAGAACGCCTCCTTTAATTCATGGTCATTCTGGATTGAACATTTTAACTCAAAGGAATAAAGGTCAACATACTGTTTAATGTCAGCTGCCTTCATCAGCACCACCGTTGCCTTATCTTGAAACTCACTGAAGCTAACGCCGACCATATCAGGGTGAATCCACTTTTGATTTTGGTCGGATTTCTTAGATGTCTCGTGGAAAATGGTCTTTGAAAGTATGTTCCTTTGCGACGAGAGATAATTTGACAGCAAGCGATGCAGATCTCGCTCCTTGTAAATATCTTTCGATGCATTAGTCTGTTGCGGTGTCGAGACCGGCTGCGCTTGGGAATCAAGAAGATTCTCAATTTCAGCGGCATATTTGGTGATGTTGCAGCACGTTCCGATTGATCCGGTCGAATTCTGGAGCTTCTGAGACATATCCTTTCGAGGGATAAGCTTGTCAAGCCACTTAACAGACCGCCTGTGAGGGAGATTTCCCGTCGGTTGATAATAATAATCTCCATCAATCACTCCCACATTGTAGCCACCTTCACCATTTGAGGCAAGCACAATATCATCTTTCTGTAGCCCAAAACTCACAGTCCATAAGAAACCGACAGAGTTGCGAGCCGTCCCCACGCTTCTATCCGGGTGCGCTTCAAGGTATTTATCTATCATCTGCTTGCGCCAGGCAATTTCATCTGACGTGTCGGTTGTTGATAAATCAACATCCTTCAAGAAGTCCGTCCCGATGTATTTGCCGTCCAGACATTTCTGAAGATATTTACCGTGCTCACCGAGCATTATGCGATTGTACTGTTTCATGATGGTATCATTGTTTTCTTTGTAAGTTCGATGCCAGTATTGTCTTTTATAATCTTTCCAAAGTCCAATAAGACTTGATCAGCTTCTTTTTGTGAAGCGAAACGTTGCATCGGATAACGTTTGGTTATAGTCCAATGTCCTTTATCGTTTTTGTAGATGCTTACATCCTTGCTTTGCGCTAAGAACTTGTGGAGAAATGCTTCATTGTCCTCTTCTTCGTCATCCCGTAACCATTCATTCCATCCTGCGGTAAATATCAGATATGAGTTTGACTCATCAGCTGGTAGGAAAGTAGAAATATCGGTTGGCGAGGGATTGTTGGCCATAGACCTGTAAAAGCCATCATCCGAAACCTGTATTATAGACATATCTATGACTTTACGTTGTATTTTTACTTGTCCAAAATAATATTCAAACAGGTAGTTATACATAAAATCCCATGACCACATATCTTTCCAAACTGACAAATTTGCATACTCCTTATCGGGACAATCACGTCGAGAATGAATAATGTCAGAGAAACGCTTTACACCCCACATATCTGTGTAAGGTGTGTGCTCGCGTATATAGTTTACAATATCGAGTACGCGTGATTGATACCGTGCCAAAAGCCTGAAAGCGTTGCGTACATCGGTGAACGCATTATCTAGTTCTTTATTCATTTGAAGTAAGTTTTAAGAGCAGTAATTGAGTCTGGTGTTATTAACGTCTTGTCTGTTTTTATTCCATCAAACCAATGGATGTTATAAACACCATGGATATTGAAAGCAAGCTCAATAAGATTGAGTATTCTCAAGACAGACGATAGATTATTAGGTATCATAGGCAATGCTTCGTATTCATCACGTAGCTTAGAGACTTGAATCAGAACTGATAGCCAAGTACATTTATTGACAACTGTATTGCCAGACAACGCAACTGTTTCTGTACCCTTTTCGGCATTTCCTCCCACTGCAATGAAATACACAGGTTTTTCAGTTCCATATTCGTTGGTATAGGCTGTGATTTCGTTTTCCCATTGTTGAGAGTATTGCCCATAATTATCTCTATATTTTGCTTCAATTATCAGATCAAAGGACTGAAATCGTATAAATACATCTGGCTCAACGAGTTTGGTGTTAGAGGTATTTGCAGAATCCCAATGAGGCCAAAATTCATAATCCTGAATCTGCCCTGACACCATCGGCAGATTATCATTATCAAAACATGCAGCACGCAATACTTCCCAAAGCAATTCATCGGGAAGCATAAACAACGTCTCGAAGACCGAAGATGTCTTCGGATCCTCGTATGTATCTTTGTGATAATAAGTGCTGTGAATCATTTGTTTAGAGGATTTATATCCAGTTTAAAATGACTTGCATTAGTCATGCATTTGTAGAATATAACATGGTCTAAAGCCCTGTTATGTCTTATACTATCTATGATTGCCTTTTGCTTTTCTTCAGGGATATTGCATCCAAAAGTGATACTTTTCAGAGAGTTGGGGTTGAAATTATGATAGCCTGATTGCGTTTTATAAACCCTTACCTCGTTTTCGTATTCCCAATCTTTTGATTTAGTCCGTAGGATTGTAGTTGTGAACGATTTGTCAGTAAAATTGATCCGTGGGTAACTTTCTGTATAAACTACGTTTATAGGATAAACAAAAAAACTAGGATCTTCCAATGTGTCAAATTCCAAGCAAATCCCTTTATGAGAATTGGTATAGTGCGACCACATAAGAATATTTGCGTTATTAGTCGTAAAACACTTCACTCCACTTTTATTCATCACATCATCAATGGCTTGTAGTGCAAGGCGAGATCCGCATTTCTGAATTCCCTCATGTATAATAGCGTAATCTTGCAGAGTTGCGTTTTCCGCGTGAGTAGCAAGATATAGTGCTAACTCTTCATCGGACGGTACCCTGGGATAAATTTTACAATCGCCTCAATTCCGCAACCCTACTAAAAGTCTCAGAGCGTTGTGCCCCAAAACCGCCA
>OBLI01004170.1_pt1 | contig 10514 bp, 10 predicted proteins | sample 1519701 | NCBI WGS metagenome assembly OBLI01 (sample SAMEA3663005, study PRJEB22513) | pig gut metagenome | biome: pig gut; feature: pig-associated habitat; material: faeces | place: France | collected 2012 | reverse complement strand
ATCTGATCCTGGCTGGCATCACACAGCTTATCGGAGTGATTCTCGCTGATAAGATAGAACAGCATCAGTACATTCGAAGTCTTAAACCTTTCATTGCATAGAACTTACTATTTTTTAAACAGGATTTTTCATTTCCCTCTATAAGTGCGCCCATTTCCTGTTCTATTCCAACTTATATCATTATCCACCATGTTTTTCCGTGCTTTTCAATCCCAGATATTCTAAAACCCTAAGTTTCAGCACTATTTGGGCTCATATCCCGAACCTGTTTCGCAATTACCTACTACTACCATAGTATTTGCAGGCATACCAATCGGTGTAGCATAGGCACATGATCCTGCAATAACAGTTGCGATGACCACTGCTCTCGGATCTGCTCCCAGGTTGTTTGCAGGGAAACCGCAATCGGAATCATCAATGCTGTGGTTGCTGTGTTTGACATAAAATTCGTCAATGCACAGGTAACAATAAATATTACCAGCAAGAGCACGATCGGATTCGGATTGGCTCCCAAAAGACCTACGATTTTATCTGCAATCAGGTTGCCTGCACCTGTGATGTCCAGAGCCTTTGCCAGTGACAGAGATCCTCCGAAGAGTAATACTACTTTCAGATCAATGGACTGCAGTGCTTCTTTTTCACTGAGTACTCCTGTTAAAACCAGGAATACTGCTCCAATACAGGCAGAAACCTGAATACTGATGCCGATCTCGACTTCAAAGATCATAGCCATGATAACGACAATCAGCACTACCAGGGAAATGACCTGTTTCCATTTCGGAACATTGCTGAAATCTTTCTGGGCTTCTGCCGCAACTCCTGAAGCACTGTTTCCATTTGGAAGGAACCGGTATCCGAGGAATACGAAGTAGATGATTCCAAGAACCAACATTGGAACACCCACCGGCGCATACATGAAAAAGCTTGTGGATAATCCCATTTCCTGAAGTGCATTTACTCCCATCAGGTTTCCAGGTGCACCAATGATGGAAAGGTTGCCACCCAGCGCTGCTGCAAATACCAGCGGCATCAGCAGGCGGCTTCTGGAATATCCGGATTCATCTGCAATACCACAGACAACCGGGATCAGTACAGCTGCCGTACCAGTATTAGATAAGAACCCTGACATAATTCCTACAATCACCATGATTGCGATGATCAATGTTCTTTCTGTTCTGGCAAACTTTGTCACAATGCCTCCAATTTTGTTTGCCATTCCTGTTTCAAATAATGCCTGTCCTACTACAAACATACCAATGCAGAGGATTACATTACTGTTCACATATTGTGCAAATGTGGTGGAAGCATCTAGCACGCCTGTCAGCGTAAGACCAAGTGCACAAATCGTAGCTGTGAGACCAAGTGGAATCTTTTCAAGTATGAAGCTGATAATTGTGAACGCGAGAAACAGCAGCGTAATCGTTGTTTGAGACATTCTAAATTTCTCCTTTCGCTTCGTTTCATTCTTTTGTTTTTCACTCTTGAAAAGCACCGGCCGCATGCATTTCATTTGTTAATTTGATTATACGATTGTCCATCTATAAAAACAAATTGTTTGAAAGTATATCTATATAAAAATTTTTTATACTTTTAAAAACAGAGTACGCAATTTATGAAACTTTACCAGTACTTAAAAATAAAAAAAATTTATGGAATTCATGATGTATCTATGATATTTTTATAATGATAGAAAAGGAGGATTTTCACTATGACTTTAAATCAGTTACGTTACTTCTGCACCGCCAGCCGCTGCCATAGTATTACCCGTGCAGCAGAAGAATTATATGTTACCCAGCCGACTGTATCCGTTGCCATCCGTGATCTGGAGATTGAATTTGGAGTCAGTCTTTTTTACCGGAAGGGTAATCAGCTGGTTTTAACAGTAGAAGGTGAAACTCTTTATGAAAAAGCGACCTATATTCTTCAATACTGTAATGAGCTTCAGGCTGACTGTTCCAGCATGGCAAGGGTAAAACCGCCTCTTCGCCTCGGAATACCTCCCATGCTCAGCACAGTCTTTTTTCCAGAACTGTTGATTTCATTTCAGGAAGAATTCCCTGAAATTCCAGTTATTCTGGAAGAGTATGGTTCTATCCGCGCATGTAATCTGGTACAGAATGATTCCCTGGATCTGGCTCTGATCAATATGGAACAGTACAACATCGACAAATTTAACAACATCCTTCTTGCTAATGATCAGATTGTGTTTTGCGTAAATGACAGTCACAGACTGGCAAAAAAAGAAGTGGTTACCACACAGGAAATGGCAAAAGAATCTCTGATTTTCTTCAATGCTGATTCTGTACAGAATCAGCTCTTAAAGCATCGTTTTGAACTGGACAGCTATACTCCCAACATCATCATGCGAAGCAGCCAGATCTATACTACGCTGCAATTTTTAAAGACAAAAAAATACGGATGTTTTCTCTATTCCAGCATGACCGATAAATTCAACGGCATCGTTGGAATCCCCCTCCAGCCACCGATCCAGGTAAAAATCGGCATGATCTGAAAAAAAGGAAAATACATCCGTAATGATATGCAGACCTTTTTAAATTTTACAAAAAAATATTATCAGGAACATCCGTTAACGCATTAGGAGAAGGGGACGGTTCTCTGTCCAATCTAACGAATGGATAAACCAACCTTTCGGAATTCCTATATATAAGAATTCCGAACATTACGCTCTAAATTCAGGACAAAGAACCGCCCCCTTTCCTTTCTGCTTGATTTCTGCGTAGGTTACCCTACTCTCTGCTCTAGTCAAATCCAGTTCGTCAAGCTCTACTTCCACCTCGATATGTGGTGTTGATTTTAGTTTGGACAAAAAACCGTATCCCAATGTTCAGTCAAATCCTCTTTTGTTTCCAGTCCGGGAAAACTATCCCTTACCTTACTCACAAGATTCATCCAGCCATCAATATCACATTCGTTTGCAATTCTAATTTCCATTCTGTTCACCTTCAAATCTCTTCATGCTACGGATTACATTATACTACTAAAGCAACTAATCGGAATTAGTTGTCTTAATGAAAATAAGAGTATTCATTATTTCTGTTTCAATACTTTCCATTCCTCTTTAGTTATCATAAATACCTTTGTAACCTCGTTCTCTTTGTCATCAAATTCATCCATCAGACGGCAACCCCAGGATATTGCTGTTTTTGCAGACGGTTCGTTGGTGTATTTCATATACGAATAAATCTCCTGAAAGGGTGTGTTTTGAAACGTCCAATCCCGAACTGCGGATGCCGCTTCCCTGGCATAGCCTTTTCGCTGACAATCTCCACGAATGTGATATCCGATTTCAGGCTTTATAATACCACCGATATTCTGCATGGTCAGCCCACAGTCCCCAATCATTTCTCCGGATTCTTTTAAGCACACCGCCCACAGACCAAACCCAAAGATTCTGTACCGCTGCATATTTCTTTCAATCCATCCCCGAACCCGCTTCTCATCAAACGTATAGGGATAGTGCAGCATGATATCAGAATCTGCCAGAACTTTATACAAAGCATCGTAATCGTCCATATTCATTTCTCGTAAAATCAAACGGCTTGTCTCAATCATCATTTCATTTTCTCCATCTTCAACTTAGGGAATCATGCTTTTGTTTCTCGACCAGGAAAATCACATGGACTTTCTGAGGTATTCTGCTGTGATGGTGCAAGCGTGTTCTGCCATTTCCTTCGGCGTTCCGGAAAAGACGATCTCACCACCAGCAGTACCACCATCCGGTCCCACATCAATGAGCCAGTCCGCCTGCTTCATCACATCCAGATTATGCTCGATGACAATGACAGTGTTGCCACGATCCACCAGGCTGTCCAGCAGCTCCATGACCTTCTGAACATCGGAAGCGTGGAGACCGGTGGTGGGCTCATCCAGTACATAGATGTTGCCTTTCTTGTCCAGATATTTTGCCAGCTTCACCCGTTGGCGCTCGCCTCCGGAGAGGGTAGAGAGAGGCTGCCCCAGAGACAGGTAGGGCAGACCAACTTCAATCATTGCCCCCAGAGCCTTGCGCAGCTTCCTGTTGTCCTTGAAAAATTCGTAGGCTTCCCCGGCAGACATCTCCAGAATCTCCACGATATTCTTTCCCTGATACTGATAGGACAGAGCTTCCTCGCTGTACCGTTTTCCTTCGCAGGCTTCGCAGACTGTGATCACCGGGTCCATGAACACCAGCTCCGTGACGATCATACCCCGTCCACCGCAGACCGGGCAGCCGCCCTTGCTGTTGAAGGAAAACAGCGAAGCTCCAACCCCATTTTCCACAGCCATCACCTTGCGGATTTCATCAAAGAAACCCAGGAAGGTAGAGGGAGTAGACCTGCCCGTGGCGGTCACCGGAGACTGATCCACCAGCACCACCCGGTCGGCGTACTGCTTGGCGAACACATCCCGAATCAGGGAGCTTTTGCCAGAACCGGCTACGCCGGTTATCACCGTCAGCACATTCAGCGGAATGTCCACCGACACATTTTTCAGATTGTGGACGCAGGCATCCCGCACGGGGAGAAAGTCCTTCGGTATGCGGGGTGCAGCTTTCAGGGGTGTGATCTGCTTCAGGGCGTTTCCGGTACGTGTCCCGGACAGAAGCAAAGCTTCATAACTTCCCTGAAACAGAACCTGGCCGCCGTTCTTTCCGGCCAACGGGCCAACATCAATAACTTCATCCGCAATGGAAATTACATCCTTATCATGCTCCACCACCAGAACGGTGTTGCCTTTGTCCCGCAAACTTTGCAAAAGTTTTGTCATGCGGTACACATCCCTGGGATGCATACCGGTGCTGGGCTCGTCGAAGATGTAGGTCATGCCGGTGAGGGAGCTTCCCATGTAGCGCACCAGCTTCAGGCGCTGAGCCTCGCCGCCAGAGAGGGTGGAAGATTCCCGATCCATAGACAGATATGGTAGTCCAATATCGATCATTCGTGTCAAGGATGACGTCAGGGCGTCCACAATGGTGGCCGCTCTGGGGTCTGTGATGGTTTGCAGCACTTTAACCAGTTCCGTAAACTCCATGGCACACAACTCATCAATGCTGTAGCCTGCCACCTTGCAGGAAAGGCTTTTTTCATTCAGCCGCCGCCCGTGGCACACCGGACAGGTCTTTTCTTCCATGAACTGATTGAGCTTTCGCAGGGTGTAGTCATTCTGCTCCTCGGGGCCTTTCATCAGGCACAACCGCTGAAACTGTGTTTTGATACCCTCAACCCGCTTATGCGCTCGGGGTCCGCCCGGTTCCCGGCTGCCAAACAGAAGAAGATTCCGTTCTTCCGGGGTATAATCCCGATATTTTTTGTTCAAGTCAAACAGGCCAGACCCTGTGTACAGTTTCCAATAGTAGTTACCCACACCGAAGGCAGGCAGTTCCAGCATACCCTCGTTCCAGCTCTTTTCCGGGTCGATAGCTCGCTCGATGTCCAGATCCAGAATTTTTCCGATGCCGGAGCAGGTCTTGCACATACCGTTGGGATCGTTGAAGGAGAAGTAGGAAGCTGTTCCCACATGGGGTGTTCCGATGCGTGCATAGAGTAACCGCAATGCGGCGTACATATCGCTGATGGTGCCCACAGTGGAGCGGGCGTTGCCGCCTAAGCGGGACTGATCCACAATGACGGAAGCGGAGAGGTTGTCAATCTGTTCCACCTTGGGCTTCTCGTACTTGGGAAGCCGCCCCCGTATGAAAGCGGTGTACGCCTCATTCATCTGCCGCTGACTCTCGGCGGCAATGGTATCGAATACGATGCTTGACTTCCCAGAGCCGGATACCCCGGTAAAAACCACAATTTTCCCCTTTGGAATATCAAAGGACACATTTTTCAGGTTATTCTGCCGAAGTCCACGGATCACAATTTTTTCCTGTTCCATGTTAAATCGCCTCTCTTTCTATGGAATCATTCATTTGCGCAGACGAAAACAATGAGGACGAAGTGTCATCCACTGCGTCCTTACGATTCGTTCATATCGCTTTATTCTGCAATCATCGCTCATATTTTAGAGCAAATCGGAACTAACTCGATATACCCTCTCGTTCCGATGGGTTCCAGTTGAATTTTGGGATTTAAATGGTCCCACTGATAGCCAATCAAAGATGGGTCATAGTTTTTCTCGGATTCCCAGATTTCTGCAATAGCTTGCTGGTAATCTTCTTCCTGAAAGGGTTCTCCCTGGAACATCAGGTACTGCGCTTTCAGAAGTTCAATCACGTCGAAGCCATCGGGAATTTCTCCACTATAATCCTCTGCTACCTACACACCCTGCACATACTGACTTGTTCCCGGTTTGACATATGCTTCCGGCAGCCACAGGCATACCGGCTCCCCGCAAAGAGATTTCATACTGACCAGCAACCCCCAAATATCACAGCCGACTTCCTCACAATACTTCATATACTCCGTGGCTGTTCTTCCCCGTTTGATAATAACCTTTCTTTTAGGTTTGTCGATTACCTGAATAAACACATTTCTTGCACCCATGGCCGTTTCCTTCCTTTCCATATAACGAAATTTCACACCGTAGGGGGTGAACAAACGCAGGGGAATCGGATCAGCGGCATAAGCGCTTGGATTACAGCCGAACTCTTTACGAAAAGCTCTTTGGTATCCGTCAACGCTTCCAAAGCCGGAATCAAGCGCAACATCCAGAATATTCACATCTTCATCCCGTAATTTGAGTGCAGACTGTTTTAATCTCAGCTTTCGGATATACTCAGACGGCGTAACACCTGTATACTCTAAAAACAACCGTCTTGCATACCAGGGAGAAAACAATGATACCTTTGCCACATCCGCAAAAGAAATACTCTCACGCAGATGTTTTTCGATATACTCCTGCATTCGTTGTACCGCTTCAATTTGTTCCTGCATTTTCTCACCTCCCAATGCAACCATTTTACAACAATGTGGCTCAATTTCTCTCGACCATTTTTGCTATTTTCCAATAGAAATGTTATGGAATAGACCTGCGAATCCAATCGTCCAGAAACTGCATCTGCTCATTGGTATGGAACCAGTGCTCACCGTCCTCCATTACGGTAAGGTCTGCGCCTTGTTTTTCTGCAAACTCGGATATGGTTTCTCTGGAGGTCAGGTGATCCTTTCCACCATACAGAATGCAGGTGAGGATGTTCCATTCAATCGGATGCTTGCGCACATAGCACAGATATTCCCAAAATAAGGTTTCGCCAAACTCCGTGGGAATTTCTTTTTTGCTTTCCAGCTCATCCTCCGTAACATTCGACCACATCATCATATCGGTAATCAGTTTCTCCATATTCACAATAGGAGAAATAAACAAAGCCTTAGAAATATTCTTTTCGGCAAGAGTGCTCATTGCAAAGAAAGCGCCAATACTGTTTGCAATTAAAATGACCTCATCGTAAGCCTTGCTGCACGAATCAAAAAGACCCGGAAATTCATTTTTGGCCTCCCATGGATTTCGTGATGTATAATCAAAACCAATCACATCACTTCCAGTAAACAGAGACCGGTAGTGGTTTGCTTCCTCTGCATTTCCGCCTTTGCCATGTATGTATATTACTAAACATTTCATAGTGTATTATCCTTTTATTTACATTTTTATCAGTGCGTATGCTTATTTCTTTAAAACTGCATGTACATAGTTGATATGCTCAAAGGCTGACAACCAATCGTTCCTTTCGGAGAAGAAACGGTTCTGAATTTCTCTCCGGCTTAAATGCTCATACGTCAAAAAGTGATATGATGACAGCATGAGTTCTAAACTCATTTGGTCGAAGCATGACTTCATTTCCTCGCCACCGGCTTTCGCCATAGCGATCGTATTCTGTACCCGCCGCCCCTCAGCCTGGAACAGGCCGTCATCTGCATAATCAAATATCAGATCAGATCCGTCTGCAGCCAAGGAGGAAAGATTTTGCAGCACTTTCTCAATAGCACTCTGTTCAAGATACATACAGACCCCAAGCCAAGAGAAAAAAGTCTTTTTATCAGATTTGAAGCCTGCCTCAATGAGCTTGTCACCAATGTTATCCTTTGTAAAATCTATTGGAACAAAATGCAGTTTTTCGGGCAAATTCCATCCCGCACGCTTTATTCTTTCTTTTTTGTCCTTCTGTGTAAGCGGATGGTCCAATTCAAATACTTCACATCTTTTTAATAACTCCTGTTCACGAAAAGCGAAAGTATCCAATCCGGCACCGAGTATCACGTATTGTTCCGCGCCTGTTTGTGTCGATGTTTTGAGCGCATCCTCACAAAATGCGGCGCGAGCAAGGGGAGTAGGCGCAATCTGTGTATTAACCAAATATTTAAGTATCTCTTCGTTGTTTGCAAAACTGTCTTTTTTGTCAGGTGCAAAGAAATCTATCCCACTAAGAATATAACCTGCAATCATACTGTATTCTTCGTCGGTCATCAGTTCCCGCACTTTTGTATCGGGAAAAATAGGATTTTCTGCATTTTGAGTATGGTATGCTCTTCCGAAAGCTGACATCAATGCTGTGATATATCCAAGAAACTCTGCACGAAACATCACAAGAACATTCCTGCTTCCGCTAAAAATCTCGATGAAAAAATTTCCAAATTACTTTTCATTTTCTCCGTTGACTAAATTCATTTTATCACATATACTATAGATAGGAAAACAGGCGACATCCTGTTGGTGTGGCTGACACCTAAAATCCGAAACGAAAGCCGAACATGAATCGGAGTGTTGGCAGGCAACAGAAAAACCTGAAAGCAAAGCCAGACATATGGGCTGGAGTGTTGGCGGACAACAGAAAAATCAGTCTATAAGGGAGATGCACAATGCTACGGTATTGTAATCTCCCTTTAAATATTTTATACATATTGCAGAGGTCATAATATGACAAAATACACCAAACAGCAGGCCATTTCTATCATTATAGATTGTACTGCCAAGTACGAAGAAAATCTCAATGGCTATCAGCTCTTATTTATTTTAAAAGACAAGCATAAACATATTTCTTCTCTGGAAGTAAGTTTTTATCCATATAATTTTCTTCACCTTACAGGCATTAAATTAATTGATGGCACTACTGCTACTGATTTTTACAAGCGCTGTTTAAACCATAAATTAAGTCCTGAAGATTTTTCCTTCGCATCTGATGGAACTACTCAGTTAAAACTTGAAATTCTTCCACAACTTATGCTTAAAAATATATCAGCTAAAATGGTTGGAGATTTTAACGGATGCAATCCAAAATTATATACAGAAAAATTAGCTGGTGGCGTAAAAGCCTGCCTTGGTTTTGTAAAAACTCATCGTGCTGAATATGTGCCAAATACAGTACTGAATACAGATATTCGCACAGTTACCAAAATTTCACAGCAGGTAATCGCTACATATCGTCGAAAAAATTCAGCTTCTCCTTATCAGGAATTAGTTTATAAGGCAAAAAAAATTGACTGGGATACCATTACCTTTCCGAAAGAATATGACTATCTCACCAAGCCAAGAAAAGATGGTGCATAACGTCATCTTTTTCTCAAACTATCCATCATCATTATTCTAAACTACTTTCCACTTATATTAAAGCACATTATAGCTAAATCCCCAGTCATAGAAAACATTTACATAGCAGGTTTTTGTATTATTGGTTGCAGAGGAATAACCATCAATTTTGTAATACTGTCTCTGAACAACCTTATACTTTGTATACAGCGGCCTATACTTAATCTGATAGGTTTTTCCACTAGGAACAGGCAAACTATACTGCACAGAATATGACTGACTCTAAAGTGTCTTGACAAATGGGTTCACTTTAAAATTATTCTTACTTTCTAGCAATCTTTCTATTTATAACCTCGATGTACAGTGTAAAAAATACACGAAAACAATTTTTGTCAACCATATTCTACTTCTTTGCTCAAAGTACATCTTCCATAACTTACTGAACAAAATGAACTTAAGATAACCATGGCAAGATACGCATTAGAGCCGTCTCTGCCTCCTCCAATGCATCTTGTCAGGGAGCTTCCCCTGAAACCCTAGTTTTTTAGACCTTTACTGTGAAATATGGAGTAAAGTTGCTCGTTTGTATTAAAATACGGGGTATTTCTGCCATTTTACAGTAAAAAACGGGTGATATTATTGCGATCACAAATGAATAGCTTTTCAAAGTGTTGTAAAATTTGAAGTAAAAAATACATTTTACATCAAAATATGATGAATTTCGGGTTTATTACCGTAAAAAATGATGTGCTCTTTTTCTCTTTTTTTCAACTATTTTAGCACATGAAAAACTGATGCAAAAATAAACTTTCACTGTAAAATACGCACCATTATGGCATTAGTTTGCATATAACATTTTTCACAAAAGTAGTATATTTATTGTTTTACTTTAAATCCAACTTTTCTTCAACCAAACTAAATGTTTCTTCTATACTACGGTTTTCATCTCTGGTTATCACTTCAAATCCGGATTTTTGGAACATCATATATCTTGCCTGTGAATTAATTCTTTTCAGACATTCTCTGAAATTTATCATAGCATCCTCAGG
>OBLI01004169.1_pt1 | contig 10541 bp, 9 predicted proteins | sample 1519701 | NCBI WGS metagenome assembly OBLI01 (sample SAMEA3663005, study PRJEB22513) | pig gut metagenome | biome: pig gut; feature: pig-associated habitat; material: faeces | place: France | collected 2012 | reverse complement strand
GCGAAACACAAGCCTGTGCTTCCGTAAACTCTTCCTCGCTCACCGCCAGTTCTTCGAGTGCAACTTTATCAAACTGCAATTCGTATTTCTTCAAAGCGGAATCGCCGTTACTACGAACGTCATCCAAAACCTTACCTACGACCTCGTGTAGCTCCTTTGTCTTTTTCGCGGGACGCTTTAGTATTTCATCCCATTTGTCAGGGGAAGGATTTTCGTAATATTTCATCTTCGCGGAAAAGGTTTACAAAATCATTTTTTCTATAGGCACAACAAGTATGCCCTGCGCACCTTTTTCTTTCAGTTGACCTATGATTTCCCAAAAACGTTTTTCTTCCAACACCGTATGTACGCTACACCAGTTTTCATCTGCCAAAGGCATTACGGTAGGGCTCTTTATGCCGGGAAGAACAGATATGATGTCATCAAGTTTCTCGCGCGGAGCATTCATTAGAACATATTTCTTGTCTTCTGCACTGCGCACGGCTTTAATGCGGAAAAGCAATTCTTTCAGAATATCGCGCTTTTCATCGCTCATGTTACGATTTCCTATGAGCAAAGCCTCACTCTTGATTACGGTTTCCACTTCGCGCAAATTATTACTTACGAGTGTGGAACCGGAACTTACTATATCGAATATGGCATCTGCCAAACCTATTGCTGGAGAAATCTCCACGCTGCCATTGATTACCTGAACTTCGGCTTTCACACCCTTTTCGTCAAGAAATTTCTTGAGAATATTAGGGTATGAAGTAGCTATCTTACGTCCGTTAAACCATGACAAACCGTTATAAGAAGTCTCCTTTGGCACGGCAAGAGACAAACGACATTTACCGAAGCCAAGACGCGACACAACTTCTGCATCATATCCGCGTTCGAGGAATTCGTTTTCTCCAACAACGCCCAAATCTGCCACACCGTTTGACACAGTTTCGGGAATATCGTCATCGCGCAAATACAGAGCCTGCAAAGGGAATGTCGTAGAATCCGAAATAAGTGTGCGTTTTGAGACACTTAGTTTTATATCTGCCTCTGCAAGCAGAGCCATTGTATCATCGTGGAGTCGTCCTTTAGATTGTATTGCTATCCTTATCATTGCTTTTTAGTTTCAAGTTTATTCGTTTTCGTTTGAAGCCGCACGGCGCATGTTCAACGAAGATATTTTCATATCGGGATTAATTCTTGCCGTTACAAAATAGGTCATCACTTTTTCCTGACCGTCGTGTGTCGAAGCATTCCCGTCAACGCTGAAAGTTACATCGAAAGAAAACGCATCAGTGTCTGTTTTCACCTTACGAATCTTGTAATCATTGTTTATTGTAAAGACTGCATTGTGCATTTCTGCAGTCAATTTATTTGCAAATACTATAACGTCCGAATGGGTGGCGTTGTGTTTGTTCAGAAAATTGTCCATTACGGCTGCAACAGTTGATGTGAGCGAAGCCTCGTCCTTGTTCGCAAGAGACGTAAAGAACTGCGAGCACACACTCTTAATTGTCGAAGCTTCCGCAGGCTGAACTTTCATGGACGCGATATTAGTTTGCGCCTGCTCAGCCTCATCTACATATTTTCCGTCGGGATGACTGTTGACATACATCTGCAAAGCCTCAACGGTATTTGCCGACAGTGCATCGACATAATCCAAAGAGTCTATCTTGTCTTTGCAAGCCTGCTCAAACGAACTGTTGGGATGATTGCTCAAAAAGGTTATAAAACCGCTCTTTATGTTATTGACACAGGCATCATTCCAATCGTTTATTTCTGCAACAAGTTCTTTCAACTTTGCCTCGACTTCTTCGCTATGTTTCCCGTCGGGAAAATCGCGCAAATACTGACTGTAAAGAGCCGTATCGTTAGATGCGATAACTTCTTCGTAAGCATCCTGTTCGTTTTGGGCTTTCTGCGATTTTTGAACAAGAGTATACGCCACCACACCAAGTGCAATGACAACCACAGCCACTATGATTCCTACAATAACACCCTTGTTCCCTTTCTTTTTCTCGCCTGCGCCCGGAGCATAAGGATCTATGTTTTTGTACGACTTTTGCCGATTGCCGTTCCCCAAACTTTCTGCAGAAGTTTCACGGAAACATTCGAGTTTCGCGCCACACGAGGGGCATTTTTCTGCATTCTTCAACACCACTCTGCCGCAATCGGGACAGGTTTTTATATTTCCTGCTATCGACACGCCGCAATTCGGACATCTGTCAGCCGCATCCGATACCTCATGACCACACTCCGGACATTTAATTATTGCCATAACTTTCCTATTCTTTGCGGGTCTTTCCAACCCATTTGTTACACATATAATTCCAACGGGCATTTCTGCCTCGTTTATTGCAAAATTACTATTTTACCTTATTTCCACGGCTTATTTTCCTGTTTTATTTCGTTTACAAATACAAAAGTGCCGTTTCCCGAGCGTGATAAAAGTCCACATTCCCGTTATTTGCATTCATGAATAGCAATTATCCCGGCTTGTTTATAAAAAGGACATGATTCAATGCCATAAAAGGCGATGCCGGTTTTGAATATTTTTGCATAAATCACATCTCTATTCGATTTACATGCACAAAATTCTCTTCCTGCAACCGCTAAAAACCAGCTTTTATAAGTTGCTATTTTTCAGGCTTCTGAAAAAGGCAAAAATACAAGCCATATATTTTAAAATACGAGCCATATATTTTGAAATATATGGCTCGTATTTTTTACAAAGTGCCTTATGTTTTTTTCAAGAAGCACTAACAGTAAATTCTCGAAGCATTGTTATGCAAAATTTTCTGCATAAAAAATGCTCTTGATTCAATCCAATTGCTCGTAAACGGAATGCTTGCTTTTATACTCGGGCACAATTTCCTTCATTTTTTTTACAACCTTCATCACATCAAACTCGTAGCTTGTCTTAATAAGGTCATCTATGGATTTTGCCACTTCTCCGTAATCGTATTCGCGTACTTTGGCTATTTTAATTTTAGGATTGAACGTAGGCATGGTGAGTTCCTTGTCGTTCAATACCTCCTCGTATAGCTTTTCGCCGTCCCTAAGTCCGGTGTAAACCACCTCGACATTGCTCACACCGCTAAGACGAATCATTCTTCGAGCCAAATCGGCAATCTTTACAGGTTTGCCCATGTCAAAAACGAATATCTCGCCGCCTTTGCCCATTGTGCCGGCTTCGAGAACCAATTTGCACGCTTCGGGAATCAACATGAAAAATCTTATTATGTCCGGGTGGGTAACCGTAACAGGTCCGCCGGCTTTTATCTGCTCTTTGAACAAAGGAATTACCGAGCCGTTGGAACCGAGAACGTTTCCGAAACGTGTGGTTACGAATTGTGTATTTCCCTGAATCCTACCTTCTTTTTGTGCTTTGTTCAGACTTTGCACGTATATCTCGCAAATGCGTTTTGAACACCCCATTACGTTCGTGGGATTAACGGCTTTGTCGGTTGAAATCATGACAAATTTCTTTGTGCCGTACTTCACCGCCAAATCTGCAACTATTCGTGTTCCTTCAATATTGTTTTCAACAGCCTCGCAAGGGTTGTCCTCCATCATGGGAACATGTTTGTAAGCCGCAGCATGGAACACGTAATCGGGACGGTATGTTTTGAATATGTTTTCCATTCGTTCCCTGCGGCAAATGGTGGTAACTATTGTTTCGCATTTCACATCAGGAAATTCATTGCGCATCATAAGGCGAATATCATGTGAGGGAGTCTCTGCCTCGTCAACCGAAATAATACAGCCCGGAGCGAATTGCGCCACCTGCTTGAGGATTTCGCTGCCAATAGAACCAGCCGCTCCGGTAATCAGAACCGATCTGCCTTTCAACATTTCGCCCACAGCTCCAAGATCAACGGTTATTTCATCGCGTGGAAGCAAATCTTCAATCTCCACCTCGCGAAATTTTCTTGCATTCAAATCACTTTTTCCATCCCATTTCTCGGCGGGGTTAATTATATAAATGGAAATGCCTGCATTTATCAGCGCATCAACAAAATCATTGTCGTTTGTAAACGCATTTTGTTTTAACGGCGACACAAGCAAAGCCTGTATTCCGTGCTGTTTCATATATGGAATCAGTTCTTTGTTCTTCGGGTGCACTTTCACACCCATAAGAATCTTGCCAACCATATCGCTTTCATCACTCACAAAGCCGCAAAGATTGTACTTTTTAGTTTCGTCGCTGTTTATAGTATTAGCCAAACCTATTCCTCCGCGTTTCACGCCGTATATAAACACACGTTTGGCGGCATTGGTGGGCAAAAAGTGGTCATACAAATATTTACCAACACCCTTAAGGCACCCATCATGACAGTTCCCACAACAAAAATCCCCAACAACTCGCGGATTCTTATTGGTGCGAACATTTCGTCGCCACGGAAAAAGACTCGCACGCAAACAATCAGCACCGTACTTATGAACATAGCCACACCAATGCGATATAAATCCACGAACGAAGAATAACGAAGCACTCCCTTGTAAGTGTGCATTATTCTAAAGCCCAATATATAGAAAAGCGTCTTGCCTACGGAAAAAAGGTCTACGTTTGCTCCACGGTCTATTGCAATGCATAGAACAGCCGAGAAAAGCACAATTCCACAGTCAGCAAGCAAAACACACCAGTATGGTAGTACATTCCTTTCAAATAGCCAGCCAATAAATTTCTTATACATACAGCACACAATTGTAGTTATTCACAAAGCGATTTCATCTGCTCCACAATATATTTGGCATCTTCTTCGCTCACACAGGGACCACTCGGCAAACACAAGCCGGTTTTGAATAAAGATTCCGACACTCCGTTTACGTATGAAGGCACATTTTTATAAACAGGCTGCAAATGCATCGGTTTCCATAAGGGACGGCTTTCGATGTTTGCCTTGTCGAGAGCCACACGCATGGCTTCCACATTTTTGTTAGGCTCACAAGATGTATGGGCACAGTTTGCCTGATGAACCATTCCCGCTGCACCGCCAACAGCTCCTGTTACAACCGTAGCATAAGCATCTTCCTCACCCTTGACGTGCAAATCGGGAGAAAGGGTTACCGTACTCAACCAAAAATTCGAATCACTTTTATCGCACCAATTATTATGGAATGAAATTCCTTCAACATGTTCGAAAGCATCTGCGTATATCCCGGCAATCTTGTGGTGATGTAAAATGTGTTCGTTCAGTACTGTCATTTGTCCACGTCCTATTCCCGCGCAAACATTACTGAGACGATAATTATAACCTATCTTTTCGTGCTGGTAATAAGGGTAAGACTCGCGCGCCTGAGTGGCATAAAACATAACACGCTTCTTTGTTTCCTCGTCAGGACAGACCAAAGCTCCTCCACCACTGGTGGTAATCATTTTATTTCCGTTAAAACTAAAAACGCCATACTTACCGAAAGTGCCACATACCTTATCGTCATATCTTGAACCGAGACCTTCTGCAGCATCTTCTATTAAAGGAATTTCATATTTGTCTGCAATTTTCTTTATTTCACATATCTTGGCGGGCATACCGTAAAGATATACAAGTATAATTGCTTTTGGTTTCTTGCCGGTCTTGTTTATGCGGTCTTTAATGGCTTCCTCGAGCAAATCCGGGTCCATGTTCCAGCTTTCTTTCTCGCTATCCACAAAAACAGGAGTGGCACCGAGATAAGTAACAGGGTGGCTGCTCGCACAAAAAGTGAAACTCTGGCAAATAACCTCATCACCCTGCGAAACACCTGCGTCAACAAGAGCAAGGTGAACGGCAGAAGTTCCCGAACATAAAGCTACTACTTCTTTATGTCCGCCTACAAAATTTTTCAAATCATCTTCAAACCCGTTTACATTCGGTCCGAGAGGAACAACCCAATTGGTATCGAACGCCTCTTGAATGAATTTCATTTCATTGCCACTCATGTGAGCAAGACAAAGATATATTCTTTGGTTTTTCACTTCTTTGATTTTTGCATTTTTGCAAAGATAGAAAAAATATTTTCATTTTGTTTTCTCTTTTGGCAAAACTGCATAAGAATGCAAATCTTTTTTCTCTATACCATATTTATTTGTTATCCAAGTAATATTTGACGGCGCATTTAACATTTTCCTTTACGGCTTTACTTGAATAGGTTGCTCCCGAAACGCCGTCCACATCCGAACGCACAATCTTCTCGACTTTCATTCCGTTCCACTTTACGAGAAGTTTTTCCCTAACCTTCGAAAAGATTCCTGCGGTTTCTTCGTTGGGCAATGCCTCTACTTTCACCACAGCATCGTTTTTAATATAAACTTTTACAGGTGTCTGTCCGGCATATCCTTTTATGTTTTTGCCTATTTTCCCGGTTGTTACAATATAAGTGCCGTCATTGGTGCGGCGCATTGCCTTGGGCTTTTTCACATTCGCATATCCCATTACCGACACAGCGACAAGCACGACAGCCAAGCCTGCCAGAATCATTTTCTTTTTCATCTTCATATTTCGCTTACTTATTTATACTTTATTATTCAGAAAGGAAACAGCAACGGCAGGACAAACGTCATCACTATTCCCATTATCACCTGCAGGGGCAAGCCCACTTTTACATAATCTCCGAATGTGTACTCGCCGGCGTGCATTACAAGAGCGTTGGGCGGCGTTGAAAACGGCGAAGCAAAGCACATGCTCGCCCCGAGAGTTACCGCAAAAAGGAATGGATAAGGACTTACGCCTATTTCTGCCGCTGCCGTCAGTGCTATAGGTGCCATCAGAACCGCCGTAGCCGTGTTGCTCATAAACATTGTCAGCAACGAGGTTGTGAAATACACTCCGCAAAGCAATGCACCCGGTCCCACAGAGCCGAGAGCCGACACGAGCGAATGGGAAACCATTGCCGAAACTCCCGTCTTCTCCAAAGCCACCGACATTGGCATCATGGCGGCTATGAGAATTATACTTTCCCAGTTTATGGTCTTATATGCCGCTTCCACATTCCTGAAACATCCGCAAATAACCATTAACAATGCCGCCACGGTTACTGCCGTTACGGGGGCAATGGGGATGAAATCAAAAACCATTGCCGCAACCATTGCCAACATTATGACAGCCGCCAAGGGTGCCTTGTAATTTAGAATAACTTCCTGGGCTTTCTTCTCGGGCTGACCCAAAACAACCCAGTCGTCCTCCTCGTTGCCCAAACGTGATATATTGTCCCATTTTCCCTGTACCAGCAGAACATCGCCGGAATGCAGTTTTTCCTCGGGAAGATTGTCTGTAAGATATTCCTTGTTGCGTCTTATGCCAAGCACATTTATACTATATCGTTCACGAAAGCCGGAATTTCTTACCGTAACGCCTATAAGCCTTGATTCGGGCATCAACACTATTTCCGCAATGCCCAATTCGTAAAAATCAATATTGTTGTTGCCCAACCTTTCCAACCCGTTTGCTTTTGCAAAGGCTGTGGCTTTTTCCTTATCGCCGAGAATATAAATTATATCGTCAACCTCGAGCACCCGTTCGGGACTTGCTATGCTTTGGGTTACATTTCTTATCAGTCCGCTCCTGTCGGCTTTTTCGTTACGTATCTCGAGAATAGAAAGACCATAGCGGTTTCGCAAATCGAGTTCCGCCACGCTCTTCCCCCTGACCAATGAAGATTTTTTTATGAGATAACGGCTCACACCGTTGTTCAATCTGTATTCTTTCACAAGTGCATCAAGGGTTTTGCTTTTCCCTTTGCCGTTAACGCCGTTCTTATTGTTTTTGTTCAAGAGCATACGACACAGCGGCAGCATCACCACAATTCCCACTGCCATACACACAACACCTACGGGGAGAAAGGAGAAAAATCCCAGAGGTATGAGCCCCGCACCCGTAAGTGTGTCCTGAATCACAAGGTTCGGGGGAGTTCCTATAAGAGTAAGCATTCCTCCCATACTGCTTGCAAATGCCAGCGGCATGAGAAGGCGCGCAGGATGCATGCCCATTCTCGAAGCCATTCCTACAACTATCGGCATCATCAATGCCACAGTTCCCGTGTTGCTTACAAACGCTCCTATGACTGACGTAACAATTACCACAAGTAGGAAAAGCGCGGTATCGCTTCCACCGGCCAACTTCATTATCCGCCCGCCCACTGCTTTTGCCAAACCGGTCTGCATTATGGCTCCGCCAACAACGAAAAGTCCCACCATCATTATTACCACCGTTGACGAAAAGCCGGAGAAAGCCTCCACAGGGGTAAGAATACCAAACAAAAGCAAAGCGGAAAGCGCACAAAGCGCAACTATGTCGGAGCGAAGCCTACCTATTGCAAACATCAACACCGTAAGAACCAATATTATGAGAGTTACGGTCATAGCAGTTGTTTTTATCGTTATTATTAAAGCAAAACAGGATTTTTGCTAGCAATTTTTCTGTTCGCAAAGATACGAATTTCAACTTACAGAACAAAATTTCCGAGGCACAGATACCGCCAGTGTTCAACTATTTGAATCTTGGAAGCGTTTCATGGGGTCAAAACCACAACCGGACGGCAAACACAAACCCACCCCACGCTTTCCCGAAAAAAGTCAGGATATGTCGTCATTTCCAATCGTCTTACAGGCAGTCGTTTATGCACTTTTTCTCGTTACGCATAAGGTTTTGTTTTTCAAAAGCTTACAAATATTGAAAAATACAAGGCATTTATTTCAAAATATAAGGCACATATTTTAAAATATATGGCTCGTAATTTGAATTATAAGCCTTGTATTTTCGAACATATCTGCAAACGAATATTTATGCATTCGTTTTTTGTGTTCACGCCGGCCTGTTTTCGATTGAAATTTTACCGGCTCCTGCACACCCTGACCTCAAAAAATATTGCTACATTTGTCCGTGTTCAAAAACAAACCTAAAACCTGTTGAAATGGAAAGAATGAAAAGTTTCGGATCAAAAGCATGGCTTTTGCCACAACCGGTACTGATTATAGGCACATACAATGAAAACGGCGAACCAAACGCTATGAATGCGGCGTGGGCGGGAACTTGGGACTATCACGAAATAATGATTTCGATGGGAGCCCATGCCACAACGGAAAATCTAAATCGCTGCAACGAGTTCACGGTTGCATTTGCAACGGCAGAGACACTCGTAGCTTCGGATTTCGTAGGTATTGTGAGTGCAAAGAAAGACAAGGACAAAATGAAGAAAGCCGGATGGAAATGGGTAAAATCGGAGAACGTAAACGCACCCGTTTTCACCGATTTTCCCATGACCATGGAATGCAGAATAAAACAAAAGCTAAACGAATCGGAAAGCGGTTACTATATAATAGCGGAAGTGGTGAACATTCTCTGCGATGAGAAATATCTTGCCGAAGACGGTAAGCCCGACACGGAGAAAATGAACCTCATTACCTTTGATCCCATACACGACAATTACATACAGCTGGGCAAAAAAGCAGGAAATGCTTTCGAAGACGGCAAAAAAATGAAATAAACCGATACATATAAACAATAAAGGCGGAAATCGAAAGATTTCCGCCTTTATGTTTCTTTTTCATATCTATTTTACTTCCTCATGATTGAAGGTTGCATCGTGCTTCAACCTGCGTTGCAGAATAAAGTTGACCATCTTCTGTTCACGTTTCGGGGCTATCATCTTTCGAAAGAATACATTCGGAATAGCCACACCGAGACTTATGCAAAGAATAATAAGCGAAGCATTGATCATGTTGGTCATAGCCACCGTAACTTCACCCACGATGCCGTGCATGTCGATAAAAGCGAAAAGAGCACGGTACATAAGCACACCCGGAATCATAGGAATGACACTCGGAATGGATATGCACTGATGAGGAGCGTGAACAATGTGCATTATACGGGTACAAATAATACTTATAACAGCCGAACCCACAAACGAACCTATTACCGCCCCCTGATCAAGCCCGAGATTGTTTGTGGAAGGTCCTAAACTTACGAGGTTTCGCGTACATATGGCAATAATGCCACCTATAGCCACAGCCCAAAGCAGACGTGGCGGACAATTGAATATCATTGAAAATCCCATTGCCGAGATTGCCGCAGCAACAGAATACTCCCAATACTCATGGTGAGGGGTCATGGATAAATCTTTCACAAAGTTGTCCACTCCGCAAACGTTTATGGCGAAAGCTATACCGAATGCCATTGCCAATACAATCATCAACGTGTTTACGGCACGTATTATGCCTGTCTTGACATGAGACGAAAGCATGTCGCTGACAAAGTTGATGAGCGGCACACCGGGAACGATATACAAAGCACACGCCATGAACGGGTGATAGGGCGTTTTGCTGCGAAGCCATTCTATATCGGTATGGGTGGAAAGCAACATGAATCCCCACGCGAGGATTGTTGACACAAAAGCAGCTACAGCAATGCTCACGTAAGCGTTCATCTTTTTAGCCCCGAGCCACATTCTGAAACGGAAACCGAGTATGGCAGCTATCGAAGCGTAAAGAAAAGCCGTCCAGTCGCAACCGAATTGTATGCAAAAGCCTCCGCAGGCAAAACCTCCGCCTATTGCCACTTCCCACGGCGTATAGCTGCGTTTGT
>OBLI01004168.1_pt1 | contig 10541 bp, 8 predicted proteins | sample 1519701 | NCBI WGS metagenome assembly OBLI01 (sample SAMEA3663005, study PRJEB22513) | pig gut metagenome | biome: pig gut; feature: pig-associated habitat; material: faeces | place: France | collected 2012 | reverse complement strand
GGCACCGCCTTCTTGCAATAAGGCTCTACCTCTGTTTCGGTCAACGCACATCCAAGATAGGTGGATGAGTTGGTCGGCGTAGAACTTGTTGCCAGTGAAAGGTTACATACAAATGGTGCGATCATCGCCACTGGTGAAATTCCAAATCCTGCTCCAACCGATACAAATAATGGATACAGAGCATTGAAGATCTGGAATGGCACAAAATAAATAATAATTACGCAAAGCAGCAGCATAATAATATGGAAATAGCGAAGCAGGAACGCTGGACATACCTGAACCAGACTTTCGGACAAAGCCCCTACCATTCCCGTGCTGTTAAATACTGCCTGATACATATTGATCGCTAACAACATGACCAGAATATTCAAATACATCGGTCCTACCTTTCCAAATATTTTACCATAATCCTTTGGATAATTGATCATCGCAGTTACGACCGTTGCAATAATAAATACAAGATAAGGCGGAATACTGAACACACCAAGTGCTACCATAAATACTACAAATAGAATCAGGTTGATCCAGAACATCTTTGGTCGAAGAAATGGTTTTTCTTCTTCCTCTTTTTTCTCAATCTCTTCCTCCTTCACAACTGGTCCAAAAGTACCTACCCGCTTTTTATGCTTCATCGCAAAATATACCCATTGAAGAACAATGGCCGGTATAAAGCATAATCCCCATGGTACAGATGCAGAAGCCAGTTCGGCTGTATCAATCCCTGAAGACATAGCCGTATAAGCCATACCAATTCCCCATGGAATAAAGCACATCGCTGACATAGCCGTCTGTGCGATAATAAACGCTGCTTCTCTATCAAAATCAAATTTTTTATATAATGGAACTAAGATTGGAAATGTAATCAAATATGCCGGAGTAAAGTTTCCTGTCAAGATTGCAAATGCTCCAATCAAAGAGGTTAAGATCATAATGACAATGACGTTCATCTTATTTCCTAATTTCTTAGTAATTGCAGATACAATGGTATCAAACATCCCTGTCTCTGTCAGCATTGTAAAATATAAAAATGCAAACAACAGCATAAATCCAGTTGATTTCATCAGAGATGCAAACTGCTCCAATACAAAATCACTGATCTCAAAAATATCATATCCCAATATCATGGCACAGATCATAGGAACGATCAGTAATACAAAGTTAAATGGAACCTTCTTGGTCAATACAGTTGCCACTACGATCAAGATCAGTATAATGGCCATAAGTGTAATACTCATATAATCCCCCTATTCTTCCATGTACTTACGGATAAATGCTTCTACAATTGCCATATTTTCTTCTGTCCAAAATGCCACATCCCCATGTCCGGCATTTTTCATCAGATAAAATTCAACATCTTTTCCTTCTTCCATCAGCTTTTTATACAGGCGAATGCTCTGATTACATGCTACCATGTCATCTGCTTCCCCGTGCATCATTAATACTGGAGGAGAAGATACCTCTTCCCTAACGTAATTCATCGCAGTTACTGGTGCAGATAATTCTGGATATTCATATACATTTTTTCTTCCAATCAACATCCCTTCCGGGCTGTCTGGTTCTCCCTGATTTAAAGTTGTCGGGAAATCCTCCTTAATGCGTACATCTGTAACTCCATAAAAATCGATCAAAGCCTTTACTTTACAGGAATATTCTCCATATACATCCGTATCCATACAATCTTCATCTGCCGTAAACGCTGCAAGAAATGCTGTATTTCCACCACTGGAATCTCCCATCAGAAAAACCTGTTCCGGATCAATATGAAATTCCTCTGCATGTTTTCTTAAGAAGCGAATTCCTGTCTTGGCATCCTGTACCTGTGCAGGAAAAACTGCCAGATCACTTTCCCGATACTGTAAAATCGCAGTTACAAATCCTTTTTGCGCCAGTCTTGCCATCACTCCAAGTCTCTTATACTCATCCTGCTTCATCCAGGCAGATCCCTGTACATATAAAATTGCAGGGTAAGTATAGCCTACGCCTTCCTTCATCTCCGGAACAATCATCTGCAAGGTTCGTTTGATTCCGTCTCTTTCTACATAACAAACATCATGCTTGTATAATCCATAGACTTCTTTTCCATTGGCTTCTAATATATGTACATTTTCTATAGAATCCAACGCTTTTTTGAACTCGTCAAAACCCATTTTTTTGATTTCTTCTCTGTTCATATTCTGCTCCTCCTCGTTTTTTCTTATTGTGTTTTTAATATTGTTAATTTTATAACCAACAGTCACTTCCAGGTCAATCGGTTATTTATATGAATTTTCTATAAATAATTTCAAACTTATATAGATTATCTATTCTTCTTCCTTTTCTATGTGGCTTAAAATCGTTGTAGACAAAAAAAATCAGGCAGAAACCTGAGTGTTACCCTCAGGTTTCTGCCTTCATTCATTTACCATACTTCTTGTTACTCTAATGGTATAAATATCTTAAAATAATTCCAGTCCCTTTGTTCTTCATCATGAGTTATCTTAATTCTCACACCATAAGCGTCTGACGGAAAAACATACTTATATTGACGAAAAATCTTTCTGATCGCAACTGCCATCTCTCCATTAGAAACATAGGAGCCTGTTAACCTCATATAAGTGACAAATGCCCTGCCATTTTTAATATGAGTCATTCCTTCTGTCTGGAATTCCTCTTTTTCTTTCTCTGCAAAGATTCCATTCCCCCAGGAAAATGCCTGCTCCCCGTCATTTAGATAATCTCTAGATAAGCATACCACTGATTTACTCTGTGGAACATAATCGATCAAATTCACTCCACCCGTCTCCATCTGAGCATCTTCTCCGTATTCTAAATTCACCGTCTGACTCCTCATATAAAAATGCGGAAGTTCTTCAATATACCATTTTCCAAGGTGAGCATCCACATCCATGATTTCCTTTCGATAAGCGTCCACTACAGCCTTTTTCTCTTTCAGTTCTTCAATCTGCCTGCTAAGCTCTCTGCTCCTTTGCTCCATCATCTGCTCAAAGATATGATCATCTGCCTCTTTTAAGAGAATTCCCGTATCTTTCAGGGAAAAATCCATGTTACGGTATTTGAGACATTCATAAATATCCGTACAAACTCTTACATTGTAGGAACGATAGTTGGAATGTTCATCCCGATTTGAAGAGATCAATCCAATCTTCTCATAATATTTGATCGTGTGGATCGAAACACCTGTAAATGTGGAAAGTGCTCCAATTGTCTTTTCCTTCATCCTGCTTTCCTTTAACTAAAATAGAGAACCCGCTGATTCGAACTTCCGCGAAATTGCAAGGTCAAATCTCTCAATTCCTCTACATAAGGACCATCGACCAAAATATCGGCAATGCTAAGAAGCTTCTTGACCCAGATATCATCCATCTCTTCCAGCTGCTCCAATGTATACCCAGAATATACCATCACTGTCTTCCCCTTCTGCTTTATCATCTTCCCCAGCTCATATAATGGCTTAGGCTGACAAAAAGGTTCTCCACCAGAAAAAGTAATCCCAGAAAGCAGAGGATTTTCACAAAAAGCATCAAAAATCTCCTGGATATCCACAATCTTACCTCCTTCAAATGGATGAGTCTGTGGATTATGGCATCCTTTGCAATCATGAGGACATCCCTGGGTAAATACTACATAGCGAATTCCCGGTCCATCTACAATGGATTCCTCTACAATTCCACTGATCCGAATCTTAGATTCCATGTTTGACACGATCTCTTTCTTCTGCTCTCTTCGCATTATTAAAACGTTCTGTAGTTCCAACTAAATATCCTGTAATACGACGGATTCTGTCGAATCCAATATCCTGTCCGATTTCTTTTGTTTTCATTTCTCTCTTTGTCATAACTTCATCCTCCTTACTTAATGATAAATTGGTACATCCGGATACTTTTTGCGCAATTCATTTAATTTCTCAATGCTTACACTTTCTCCTGCTCTTCTTCCGCATCGCGGACATACGTCATCAATGACTCCTGTATAGCCACAAACTGGATCTCTGTCTACTGGATGATTGACAGATCCATATCCAATTCCCTGTTCCTTCATATATCGAATGACCGCTTCAAAAGCTTCCAGATTCTTACATGTATCTCCATCCAGCTCTACATAACTGATATGTCCTGCATTGGTCAGGGCATGATATGGTGCTTCAATCTGAATCTTCTCAAAAGCACGAATTGGATAATACACTGGCACGTGGAAGGAGTTTGTATAATACTCCCGATCTGTAATACCTTCCATGATTCCATACTTCTTCTGATCAATCTTAATAAATCGACCGCTCAATCCTTCTGCCGGCGTTGCTAATAATGTAAAATTAAGCCCTGTCTTCTTAGATTCTAAATCCATTCTCTGACGCATATAGCCAATAATCTCAAGACCAAGCTGCTGTGCCTCTTCACTTTCTCCATGATGCTTTCCGATCAAAGCCTTTAGTGTCTCAGCCAGACCAATAAACCCAATGCTTAAGGTTCCATGCTTTAACACCTCTGCAATGTTATCTTCATAATTTAGATGCTCAGAATCAATCCAGATGCCTTGTCCCATCAAAAATGGATAATTACGCACCTTCTTGGTACATTGAATTTTAAAGCGGTGCATCAGCTGACGGATCACCAGCTCCATCTGTGTATCCAGCATCTTATAGAACTTTTTAATATCTCCATGTGCTTCAATTCCCAATCTTGGAAGATTGATAGAAGTAAAGCTTAAATTTCCACGTCCACAGGTAACTTCTTTTGTCTTATCATAGACATTTCCTAACACACGGGTACGGCATCCCATATAGGAAACTTCTGTATTATAATCTCCTTCTTTATAGTACTGAAGATTGTACGGTGCATCAATAAAGCTAAAGTTGGGAAATAACCGCTTCGCAGATGTCTTAATGGCCTGCTTGAATAAATCGTAATTCGGATCTCCAGGATTAAAGTTTATTCCTTCCTTCACTTTAAAAATCTGTACCGGGAAGATCGGTGTCTCTCCACCTCCCAATCCTTTTTCGGTACATTCCAGAAGATTTCGAATAACCATTCTTGCCTCTGGTGAAGTATCTGTTCCGTAATTAATCGAACTGAATGGCACTTGTGCCCCTGCTCTTGAATTCATCGTATTTAAGTTATGTACGAAAGCTTCCATAGCCTGATAGGTTTCTCTGTCTGTCATAGTCAATGCTTCCTTCTGTACATATCGATGTAATTCTTCCATCTGCTCTACACTCAATCCGTTTGGCATCTGCATCTGCCTGATCTCTTCTGCGATCACATCTGCATTACCCATAGTAAGTGGAGCTTTTAATTGCTCCATATATGCATCAATGGCTTCCTTACTTTCTTCTTCTGTCATTCCAAAACGAATCTGAAAATATTGATTCATGAGATGACGATATTTCTTTTTATACGTTTTGCGTACTCCATCAGCCATTGCATAATCAAAGTTTGGTACGCTCTGTCCGCCATGCATCTCATTCTGGTTCGCCTGAATAGCAATACATGCCAGAGCAGAATAGCTCTGAATAGAATTCGGTTCACGTAAGTTCCCATGACCTGTGGAAAAGCCATCATGAAACAGTTTGATCAGATCAATCTGACAGCATGTCTCTGTCAACATATAGAAGTCCTTGTCATGAATGTGAATATCCCCATTAATATGAGCTGCCGCAATATCCTTCGGAAGCACATAATTATCAATAAAATACTTAGATCCCTCAGAACCATACTTTAACATAGTTCCCATGGCGGTATCTGCATCGATATTGGCATTTTCACGTTTAATATCTTCATCCTTTGCGTAAGAATAGGTAAGACGTTCATAGATGTCCATCAAATCAGATTCCGTATTGCGGATCTTTGTATGTTCTGCACGATACAGAATATAGGCCTTTGCAGTTTTCCCGTAACCATATTTAATCAAAATCTGCTCTACAAAATCCTGCACCTCTTCTACGTTGCAGATGTCCTCATTAATACAGCCGCATACCTTTTCCGTTAAAAATAACAAGTCAGTAGGTGTCATATTTTCTCCATCTACCGCCTTGTTTGCCTGGCTCATTGCATTCAGGATCTTCACGGAATCGAAAGGAACCACGTCCCCGTTTCTCTTCTGAATCTCTCTTATCATGTTTCATCATATACCTTTCATAATATATATGTTGTGTATGATTTATGCATCTTCCACAACATCTTGTGGTTATTATACCTCTAAACTATTTATAATGCAAGCACTTCTATAGAAATGACATCAGGAATTTCTTTTCACATACTATACACATCTATTTCACATGTATTGCACATGCAATTATCCACATATCCACATTTTAGTGTGGATATATAATTTTTTATTCTATCCTGTGCGGGTTTCTTTGACTATGGGATAGTGAGTGAGAACGAAATCATTCTGGTCAGCAATCAGGCTACGGAGCTTCCAAATCTGATACATGTTTTCTCTTGTTCTACACCAGGACAGACGAAAATCTTATCTCTCGTCCAGGGACAAATGGGGAGAAGCTTGCTTAAGAACCATTTGCAGATGGGCGGCATATAAGATTTTCGTCTGGTCCCTACCACGAGAGCGCTAAAAGCGAAGCGGCTGTGGCGAGTGGCAAAAACGCAAAGCATGTTAGGGATTGTTAAGCTCTGGAAACCTGATTGCCGGCTGAAATGATTCCGTTCTCATCGCTTGCATCTGTATTCCAGAAAACCCGTATTTTACAGAGTAATTATTTACAAAAATCCAGCAAAAGAACCATAATATAGATTCTTTGCTGGATTTTCTAAATATCCTCTCCAAAAGGATGTTATAATATAAAACTTCTTATCCTAATTTCTGAAATGCTACCAGTAAGTTTGGAATCAGCTGTTTCTTACGGGAAACTACGCCTGGAAGATATGCTTCCTGTCCCTGGATTTCTGTTGCAAAAGCAGTCGTCACTACTTCCTCTGTATTAGCACCATACATCAGTAAATAGGTGCTTTCTTCAAGGATATTTGTCATCATGAAGAATACCATATCCAGTTTCTGAGAAACCGCTAGTTCTGGTAAATATGGAACTACTGTTTCTTTAATATTTCCCAACTCTTCTGTACTCATGGAATTGATCTGTCCTACTCCGAACTTAATATCTCCTGCATTGAATTTCTTGAAATCCTGAGAACAGATTTCTGCAGCAGTCTTTCCTTTCAGATCACTTCCTGCCGTAAACATATCGGTTGCATACTGCTCAATATCGATTTCTGCAATCTTAGCCAGCATTTCTGCAGTAGTTTTATCCACTGGTGTACAGGTTGGAGAACGGAACATCAGAGTATCAGAAAGAATTGCTGATACTAATAAGCCTGCAATTGGTTTTGTAATCTCTACTCCGTGCTCATGATACAGCTGTGTAATAATGGTTGCTGTACATCCCACCGGCTGATTTCGGAAAAAGATTGGTCCCATTGTCTCTAAATTTCCCAATTTATGATGATCGATGATTTCGATGATATTTCCTTCCTCCAGACCATCTACAGCCTGAGAAGCTTCGTTATGATCCACTAAGATGACTTTTCTACGATCGAACTCTAACAGACGACGACGAGAAGCAAAGCCTTCAAACTGATTATTTGTATTCAGTACTGGATAATAACGGAAACGGCTCTTTGTCATAATCTTCTGCACTTCTTCAATCAATTCACTTTGATAGATACAGCTGATTTTTTCTTTTGGCGTCATAAAATATTCGCATGGGAGACTGTGGCTGATCAATCGGCTTGCAATAAAGGTATCATGAGGAGTTGTAATAATATCACAGTGTTTTTCCTTTGCCAGTGTAATAATGGTATTAGATACCTCTGTGCCCATACATACGATCAATAATCTTGCTCCGGCTTCGATAGAACAGAACTGGGAATCGTAACGGTTTCCAATGATCACTACATCGCCTGATTCAATAAATTTTTCCATTAAATCCGGATTGGCAGCAGACACCAGTACCTTACCTGAATCCACACAGCTGTCCATATTTCCAACAACCAGTTCTCCATCTAAGGTTTCTACAATATTCTTATATGGTGTCTTGGCTTTTGATAATACCTTATTATCATAAACGTCCATATCGGAATACGTAATATCACTGGCAGTAATAATTCCCTTTAAGGTTCTATCTTCTTCCAAGATTGGCAGAGTTACGATTTTCTGATCTCTCATCATATCCCATGCCTTTTTTAAGGACGTCTTATCATCAATCGGATCCACCGTATGCAATGGGATATCCACCATTCTTGGATAAATATCTGTTAATAGCTCTGGTTCCTTTACCCCAAAATGATCCAATACAAATCTGGTCTCTGGGCTTACGGCTCCTAATCTCTTCGCTTTGTAGCACTTATCTTCACTTGTTTCATTTTTCAGATGAGCATATGCCAAAGCGGAACAGATGGAATCAGTATCCGGATTTTTGTGTCCAATAATGTAAGTACTTTTCATTTTTTTCTTCTCACTCCTTCTCATTGTTTGTTTCCATATACGGCAATGTCACAATAAACTCCGTATATCTTTCATTGCTGACCGCCTGAATCATTCCACCATGCAGCTCTACAATTTCTTTGGCAATTGCAAGTCCCAGACCTGCCCCACCAGTATTCGTAGATCTGGCTTCATCCAGACGATAAAACTTTTCAAATAAATGATTTAATTTATGTTCCGCAATCTCTTTTCCTTGATTGCGTACTGTAATACGTACAGTCTGATCACTGGTCTTTGCAATTACATCAATAGGCGTTTCCTCATAGCTGTACGATATTGCATTCCGAAATAAATTATCGAATACACGTGCCATGCGTTCTGCATCCACAAAGAGTTCGATATCTTCTTCTATGTGTACACGGCACACAATATTCTTCTCCTTGAATATCGGATAGAATTCATCCACCAGCTGCTCCAGCAACATATTCAATGATATCTGCTGTCTCTCCAACGTAATATTCTGAAGATTGTATCTGGTAATTTCAAAAAACTCATTGATCAACTCTCCCAGACGCTTTGCCTTCTCCAGAGAAATTCCTGTATACTTGGCCCTTTGCGCAAGAGGCATATCCGGTGCTTCATCCAAAAGACTTAGATACGCAACAATGGACGTTAATGGTGTCTTCAGATCATGTGCCAGATAAACCACCAGGTCATTTTTCCGCTGTTCACTCTGGGCTGCTGCATAACGCTGATCTCTTAAGTTATTCTTGATCGTGTTCATCTGCACCTCTAAAGGCTGCAGCTCCTCCGGCAGTTTAATAAGCTCTGAAGAGTCATTCAAGATCATATCAATGCCCTTTCCTACTTCATCCAAATAATCCGTAAATTTACTCATTCCCAGATAGAAGCTGATCAGATACATTATAATGAACATGCACGTTAATATCATTGTTTTATTCTTCCAGAAAATCGTCCGATATACTAAAATCGCACTTTCTTCATCCATATGAAGATTCTGGAACAGAGAAACCATCAGGTTTGCAAAAGGCTCTTGAAAAATACCATCGATCAATACCGAATAGATACAATATCCGATAAAAGCAATGATGCTGGTAATTCCTATGGTCTGAAGCATAATTTTTAATTTTAAAGAGCGGTACTTATTATTCTTCAATCTTATATCCCACTCCCCACACGGTCTTGATCAGTTCCCGATGTCCCATAACCGCACCTAACTTTTCTCTCAAATGCCTGATATGCACCATAACCGTATTATTATTATTCTTAAAATACTTTTCCTTCCACACCTGTTCGAACAGATTCTCTGAGCTGATCACCTTCCCCTTCTTGGAAATCAGAATCCACAATATATTAAATTCAATTGGTGTCAGTGTAATTTCAACATCACCATACATACACTGATGCGTATTCTTATTCAATGTCAGCCCTGCGATTTCCAGGATATTCTGCTCCTCCCGGTTACTGGCATCGTTATATCTGGTATAACGGCGAAGCTGGGCTTTGACCCTTGCCATTAATTCCAGAGGTTCAAACGGCTTCTCAATATAATCATCCGCCCCCAGCGTAAGACCATTGATCTTATCCATAGAACCAGTTTTCGCAGTCAGCATCACGACTGGAAAAGTATATGTCTTTCGAATCTCATTTAGCAATGTAAAGCCATCGATATCGGGAAGCATAACATCTAAAATAGCCAGATCAATGTTATGCTCCTTGATGCATTGCAACACTTCTTTTCCATTATAAAATTTATAAACATTAAAATTCTCATTCTTTAAATACAATTCTACAAAATCAGCGATTTCCTTCTCATCATCTACCACTAATATATTCTTACCCATACGTTTTCTCCTTCGCATCTGCTTTCGGACTAATCCCTTTTTCCCCCATGAATGACCGAAAAATGTTGTTTCTCCTTCCGGTCTTCCCATCTGCTATAACCTTTAAGATGAAAGAGGGGCGTATGCCAATACATCTCATCTATGCACTTCCAAAATTCGAGTTTTTCTTCTTCTGTAAAATCAGCAATCTTAAGCTGCAGCTTGTTCCTAAGCTCTTCCATAGTATCACCATTTTGAATATAA
>OBLI01004167.1_pt1 | contig 10542 bp, 10 predicted proteins | sample 1519701 | NCBI WGS metagenome assembly OBLI01 (sample SAMEA3663005, study PRJEB22513) | pig gut metagenome | biome: pig gut; feature: pig-associated habitat; material: faeces | place: France | collected 2012 | reverse complement strand
CTACTAAAGAGGCTCCAGAAACCGCACAGAATGACCGTGACGAGCTTGTAGAAGAGTTGACGAGTAATTATATCCAACTAGACAATAAACGCCGTCACAAGCTTGTAAACACGTCTAGGGAGCTTGTGAAAGAGATGTATAATGATGATGCTGTTGAGGAAGAACTCTTTGAGTATCACGTCTATGAAAAGTTATCCGCTGGTATCGGTACAGCCTACTTTGAGGATAGAAACTATGATACAGTCTACTTTGACGAAGAGATAGACCATGACCTAGCCTCTTGGGTTTACGGCGACTCTATGGAGCCCGACTATCTCAATGGCTCTGTTGCCCTCATCAAGGGCACAGGCTTTGACTATGACGGCGCCATCTACGCCGTGGACTGGGACGGACAAAGTTACATTAAGAAAGTCTATAAAGAAAAAGACGGCTTACGCCTCGTCTCTCTTAATAAAAAGTACGCTGACAAATTTGCTCCTTACGATGAAGAACCTCGTATCATCGGTAAAATCGTTGGTAACTTTATGCCAATGGAAAATTAAAAAACAAATATGTGCAACCACTGAACCACACTAAAAGCTGGAGAAAGGCGAAACACCATGAAGAAAAAGTTTATGACAACCTTGAGCAGTGTTGCTCTAGCAGGATTACTTACTACTTCTGTTATTACTCTATCAGACGTTCACCACCCAACAGTAGCTTATGCTGCAACAACAACTAATCAAAAGAACGCATTGCGTAAAGCTAAAAGCTATTACAAAACTATGAACATGTCTAAACAAGGCATTTACGACCAACTCACCTCTGAAGCTGGGGAAAACTTTTCAGAAGAAGATGCTCAATATGCCATCGACCACCTCAAAGTGAACTATAAAAAAGCTGCTTTGAAAAAGGCTAAGAGCTACTATAAGACAATGAACATGTCTAAACAAGGTATCTATGACCAATTGACATCAGAAGCTGGGGAAAAATTTACAGCAGAGGAAGCCCAGTACGCCGTTGATAACTTGAAAGTTGATTACAATAAGGCAGCTTTAAAGAAAGCTAAAACTTATCAAAAGACCATGGCAATGTCAACAGATGCTATCTATGACCAACTTACTTCTGAAGCCGGTGAGAAATTTACTGCTGAAGAAGCTCAATATGCTATTGATAACTTAGATAAATAACACAAAAAAGCCCCACACTCTCCCCGCCAAGTTTGAGTGTGAGACTTATCCACGATATAAACCAAGGTACTTGTACTATACTGTATTTCTGTACCTCTGCTTTTCTATACTCTATTTTACCATGAAAGGAGGTGATGTCAACCATTCTCCCTTAAAAGACCTTGTCCAGAAGTCACTTTTAAAAGGAGAAACATAATGAAATACATCAAAACTAAATACCCAAACATTTTCACTTACACTAACGCTAAGGGCAAATTCTACTATGTCAGAAAGACAATAATTGTCCAAGGCAAGAAAAAAGAAATTACCAAGAGCGGACTAAAAACGCTCTCTCAAGCACGCTCTGTACTCTCTGACATTGAGCAAAAAGCTAAAAACAATGAATATGTGATTGACAAAAACCTAACAGTAGATACTTACTGGGATATGTACTGTGAGAGCCGCATCAAGACAGGCAGATGGGCGCCAGACACCATTTACAACAAAGACAAAACTTACACTAACCGCTTTAAAGAACGCTATGGCAAACTCAAGATGAGAGACGTCTCACGCCATGAGTATGAGATGTATGTCAATGACCTCTTAAAAAGCTATACTTATCATAGCGTTAAGCAGGCTCATGGTGTCTTTAACGCTATGTTTAACGATGCTGTCACAAACAAATACCTAGACGACAACCCCATCGATGGCATCTACATTGGTAAAAGTAGTAAACCATCTAAAAACAAGCGCCTGTCTTTAGACGAGTTTAAAGCGTGGGATGAAATGGCACGCTCTATCTTATCCGATTATCAATATACTATGGTCAGATTGACCTATTTAGGCTTACGCCGTAGCGAGGTTGCTGGGCTTAAGTTCTCTGATTTCATCAAGCGCACCGATGGACTGTATACCATCACTATCACAGAAAGCCGCACCGAAAAACGCAAAGATGGTAAAGCTCTCAAAACACAGTCATCAAGGCGTACTCTGATAGCAGATGACAAAACGTCACCGCTTATTGATACTGCTATTAAGCGGTCTTATCAGATTGGCAAACAGTGCAACCATATCTTATCAAAAGATGATTTTCTTTTCCGTGTTGCCTATGATACCTATAAGCGTTTTGGTGAACCTATCCGTGTCGGTTATTTGCAAACGTTGTTTAGCAAGGTTAATAATCAGCTAGGTAGCAAAGTATCACCGCACATGATGAGACACTTCTTTGCCACACAGGGCGTTATTGCTGGTGTGCCTATCGCACATATGGCAGCAGCTCTTGGACACTCTACTCATTACATGACTGAAAAGTACACCCACATCAAAGACGAGGTAGCAAGTAACGTCACACAGACTATCATGCAAGCTATCAATTAACAGCTAAAAACCCCGACTAATTTCCACGACTAGTCACCTAAATTCACAGGTTTTGACAGAATAACTAAAAAAAGAAAAACGCTAAAAACCTTGATTTAACGCCTTTTGATACTTTTAAAATCCATTAAAAAATGGAATTAGCGCTTATACCGTAAATTTTGATTTTTTTCAGCAATCTTACAATAAAAAAAGCTAGAGGCAGTGATACTCTCTAGCTTTTTTGTACTTAACGTGTAGAACCACGCTTGACCAAACCGTGATTAAGGACAATTTCTTTTTCATCCAAATCTTCTTTATGCATAATCTTTGTCAACATACGCATACTAACGGCACCAAGGTCGTAGACAGGTTGGCTAATGGAGCTTAGGTTTGGACGTGTAAACTGTGTCACAGAGGAATCGTTGCTGGTGATAATTTCAAAGTCCTCTGGCACTGACTTGCCAGCTGCAAAGAGACCGTTTTGCAGACCCGCTGCCAACTCATCGTCTGCCACATAAGCAGCTGTCGCACCTGAGTTGAGCACACGTTGCGCTAGATTGTAGCCATCTTGGTAGTGGTATTTCGCTTCAAAGACAAGCCCTTCTTTAAATGGCAAGTTGTTGCGCTTCAAACCTTCCTTGTAGCCATCTAGACGAACCTTACCATTGATGTCATCAATCAAAGGTCCAGACACAAAAGCAATATCCTTATGCGTCTTAGCAAATAAATCCACCACTTCACTAACTGCCTTTTGGTAGTCGATGTTAACACTTGGCAATTGGTGCTCAAGGTCAACAGTCCCCGCTAAAACAATCGGTGTGCGTGAGCGTGAAAACTCAACACGTAGTTTTTCAGTCAAGTGATAGCCCATGAAAATGATACCATCCACCTGCTTAGCAAACAAAGAATTCACAACATTGATTTCTTTTTCATCATCCTCATCGCTAGAAGCAAGGACGATATTGTACTTGTACATAGCGGCAATGTCGTCAATACCTCGTGCTAAATTTGAAAAATAAGCATTTGCGATGTTTGGAATCACAACACCGACAGTTGTTGTTTTTTTACTTGCAAGCCCTCGTGCAACGGCATTTGGACGGTAGTCCAAGCGTTCAATCACTTCAAGAACCTTTTGCCGTGTGTTTTCTTTTACATTTTTGTTGCCATTCACAACACGACTGACTGTCGCCATCGAAACACCGGCTTCACGAGCGACATCATAAATCGTAATCGTATCATCAGTATTCATATCTGTCTTCCTTTCATTTACTTTTAAGCGGTTAACGATACTTACCTCAAAAAAATTGAAAACTCGCTTTCAATATGATTTTAACATGTTTTGTAAACACTTTCAAGTGTTTGGTCTTATTTTTTTTTGCAAAAGTTTTCAAGTCCTCCTTTTTGCTGGACACTTCTGCCACAAATGCTTGATTTTTAGCGTGATTTTTGGAAAAATAATAGATAGAAAGAAGGAAATCCTATGTCAAAACTTACTCAAATCCAAACTTACCTCAATCAAGAAGGAGCTAGCTTAGCTGTCATCTCAGATCCTGTCACTGTCAACTACTTAACAGGCTTTGTCTGCGACCCGCATGAGCGTCAGATGTTTTTATTTGTCTATGCGGATCGTGAGCCTGTACTCTTTGTGCCAGCGCTTGAGCTGGCTAAGGCGACTAGTCTCTTAAATTTCCCTGTTTTTGGTTATGTCGATTCTGAAAACCCTTGGGAAAAAATCAAGTCTGGTCTGCCATCAACTGCAGGCAAAAAACTCTTTGCTGAGTTTGACAACTTGAATGTCACTAAGTTCCAAGGGCTTCAAACGGTCTTTGAAGGGCACTTTGAAAACCTTACACCATTTATCCAACGCATGCGCCTCATCAAATCTCAAGATGAGATTGACAAGATGTTGATTGCTGGGCAATATGCAGATAAGGCTGTGCAGATTGGGATTGATAACATTTCTCTAACCCGCACGGAGACTGACATTTTGGCTAAAATCGAGTTTGGCATGAAAGAGCAAGGCATTAACAAAATGAGCTTTGAAACCATGGTGCTAACTGGCGACAATGCCGCAAACCCACATGGCGAGCCTGGAGTCAACCGTATCGAAAACAATGCACTGCTCCTCTTTGACCTTGGGGTTATGTATGAGGGCTACGCTTCTGATATGACCCGTACAGTCGCTGTTGGACAACCTGACCAGTTTAAACAAGACATCTACAATCTCTGCCTTGAAGCACAGCTCACTGCCCAAGACTTTGTCAAACCAGGAGTTAGCGCAAGCGAAGTCGACCATGCTGCTCGCCAAGTCATCGAAAAAGCAGGCTACGGCGAATACTTCAACCACAGACTCGGTCACGGTATCGGTATGGACGTCCACGAGTACCCTTCTATCATGGAGGGAAATGACCTTGTTATTGAAGAGGGCATGTGCTTTTCTATCGAGCCTGGTATTTACATCCCAGGAAAAGTCGGTGTACGTATCGAGGACTGTGGCTATGTCACCAAAGACGGCTTCAACGCCTTTACACAAACACCAAAAGAACTCCGCTTCTTTGAAGGCTAATCACAAAACGAGACCTCTGGTCTCTTTTTTATAACTTGTTATTGTCTCTTTTCTGTGTTATGATTAACAGTAACTTTAGAGAAATGAGGAAGATTATGTCAAAAACGCTTCAGGAGTCCCTTGATAGTTGCCTTTTCTTTACCGTTAAAAAACTGGATCGCCTGCTCAATAAAATGGCTGATGAGGCTTTTTCACGTGTAGGCTTGGCGCCGACTTATGCCTTTATCCTCCTCATCTTAGCCGAAGAGGATGGAAGAGCACAAAAGGATATTGCAAGCATTCTCCACATCGCACCGTCTACCCTGACACGCTTCATCGAAAAGCTAAGCCAAAAAGGCTATGTGACCACACAAACCAAAGGACGTATCAGCTTCGTTTTTTTGACCGAAGAAGGCAAAAAAATGGTACCCGAAGTGCAAAAAGCTTGGGATACGCTTCATCATAGCTACGGTGACATCATCGGAGATAGCTACAGCGACCAGCTCGCTACAGAAATCAACGACGTTTCAAACCAGATTTCTGGAAAATAAAAATTTTTCTTTTTATACTTGTATGTACAACTAAATCATGCTATACTCTTATCATCTTAAGTTTGAAAGGATGATAACTATGCTTGTTATTCAATTTCCAGAAAAATGGACACCAGGATACACTGATAACTTCGTCTCTAATGAGGTTATCGTCAAAGACCTTGATTTTACAAAAGTCCTTGACGGGCTCTTAGACGCTGCCAAGTGGGAAACTTACTACGACAACAGCTCAGATATTTTTATGTACAATCAAGAGAACACGATACTAAATAACAACACACGCTTTCGCTTTAAAACCTTTGGCTTTGACGTCGAGGCGCAAGTGGAGGAATACGCCCTTGACCAAGAAGCTGGTAGCCTGCGTCTTGCTTGGCATGGCTGGAATGAGGAAGAAGGCGATGGTTTCCTTGAGGTTTACCACGCTTGGTTGGTAGAGCGATTGGATAAAAATCGTGTTCGTATCCTGACCCAAGAGTCTCAAATCGGCACACCCGCAAAAGAACTCGCCAAATCCACACCAAACACCATGCTCAACGGACACCAAGCTTGGCTTGATGGCTTGGTTCGCTTTGCACAAAACTAGCAATTTTCCCGTGAACATGCTATGATAGAAAGAAAAATAGAGGTATGATATGACCAAAGAAGATATCAAAGCACAGGTCAGACAAGCCTTTGACCACCGTGTTTCCATTCGTGTCTACAATGACAAGGATATCCCAAGAGAAGATATGGAATACATCCTTGATATGGCTTGGCTCAGCCCATCATCCATCGGACTTGAGCCTTGGCGCTTTGTCGTTTTGGACCGCAAAGCCATTGCAAAAAATCGCTGACGACTTAAAGCCTGCTTCTTGGGGTGCTGGCTCTCAGCTCGACACTGCTAGCCACTTTATGCTGCTCCTTGCCGAAAAAAATGTCCGCTATGACAGTCAAGCTGTCAAGGACAGTCTCTATCGTAAAGAACTTAGCGAGGACATGATTGCCAGTCGTCTCTTGAGATACGAGGATTTCCAAAAAAATCACAAGAAAATGGCAGACGATGAGCGCCTGCTATGGGAATGGGCAGCAAAACAAACCTATATCGCTCTTGGCAACATGATGACAGCCGCCAGCTTTATCGGCATTGACTCTTGTCCTATTGAGGGCTTTCACGATGATGAGGTCAATGACGTTTTGGTCAAACACGGCTTGATTGACCCAGATAAGGAAAAACTCGCTAGCATGGTGTCTTTCGGTTATCGTGCTAACGACCCTAAGCATAAACGTGTCAGAAAAGACCGCAGTGCGGTGGTGACATGGGTAGACTAGAAAAGGAGATAAACATGAAATTTTTACATACTTGTATCCGTGTGAAGGATTTGGACGCTTCACTTGCTTTTTATCAAGAAGCGCTTGGCTTTAAGGAAGTGCGCCGCAATGACTTTCCAGATTATAAATTCACCTTGGTGTATCTCGCTCTAGAGGATGACCCTAGCTACGAGCTAGAGCTCACCTATAACTACGACCACGAGGCTTATGACCTTGGAGACGGCTATGGGCATATCGCTGTTGGTGTTGACAACCTCGAAGAAAGCCACCCAAAGCACAAGACAGCAGGTTATCCTGTCACAGACCTATCTGGACTGCCTGGACGCCCAAAGATGTACTACTTCATCCAAGACCCAGACGGCTATAAAATCGAAGTCATCAACTTAAAAGCATTCTAAAAAAACTCTCTCCAATAGGAGAGAGTTTTTGGCTAGATTTGTTTTTTCCTTTTAAAACCTGCATAGAGCCAAGTGGCTAGGGTCGCTAGCCAAGCAAGGGCATTGCCGATAAGGACATACTTGAACCAAGAGACACGGTAGCTGACGACAAGTGTGTTTTTGCCGACCTTTTGGTTGACACTGATGGTCCCAATTCCTGTCTGTGTGTAGTCAAACTCAGTGAGTTTTTGCCCGTTTAGGATAAGCTGAGTATCCTTGTACTTGGTGATAGGAAGGGAAACACGTCCAGCCTTATCACCTGTCCATGTCACTGTCAGCTTATCACCTTTTTGCGACTCCTCAAAGTGATTGTCATTGGACAAGACATAGTACTCATAAAGGACGTATTTATTTTCTTTATTGCCTTTTTGAGCGGGGAGATAGTCTGGTGTTGACTTGATGGCAAGACTCAAGAGACGACTAAGGTCTTGACTGTGAAAACTCTTTCTGATGTCACTGTCACTGCCCAAAACAAACTGGTGTGTAGCGTTTTTAATAGGCGCTGCATTGTGATAATCCCAAAGCTTCAAGGTTGAGCGATACGAAATCTGTGCAAAGCCAATGATATTGACCGCAAGTAGAGTCGCTGCCACCCACTTGCTGTACTTAACGTCCAGATAGCGCTCAATGACCAAGGCTAGGACAAGGAGCAAGAGCACAGTTGTCGGGATGAAAAAGCGAAATGGAAACTGGATGAGATTGACCAGATTGAGCTTTAGTTTATTGACCTGATACCAAGGAAAGATGCTGGTCGACAGCACTAAAAAGATGAAAAAGGTTGTCGTAGCTGTTCTTAGCAATTTATCATAGTGGCGCCAATGTCTAAAGCTGAAATAGAGTACATAAAGCACAATCGCAACCAAAGGGTAAGGCGTTATCAGCCATTCGATACTGCGCTGATTGACCGTCATGATGTAGAGTTTGGAGTTGATGAAAGGCTGCACCAGCTCATTACCTGAGCCGACTTGGAGAATCGCTAGCCAGACATTTGCCGTGAGTAATAAACACAGCAAGGCAGCTGCCGTTCCTTTTAGAAAGACCTCAAGCTTGTGCTGACTTTTGATAAAGCCATAGAGGTAAAAAGGAATGTACATCAAAACCAGCATGAGCGTACTGAGCATATGCACCTGCGTCATGATGGCAACAGCGACAGCTAAGCGGATGATTTTGACACGACCAGTCTTTAGAAAATCAATGGCTGGAATGAGACACCAAGGCATGAAAGCAGCTCCCCAAGCGTTGAAACCTTGTCTAAAGGTCCAATATTGGATGGAGAAGGTCGTCATAAACAGCAGCGCTATGGCTAAGGACGTCCGCCTCTTAACAGGAATAAAGCGTAGCAAACGGTACATGGAAAGCCCAGCTAGACTGGCTATCAAAAAGCGTGACACCAGCTGATAAGTGTACCAGGTCTTGCTCAATAGTAGAATAGCGCCCTGCAAGTAAGCAAAGTATGGACCATATAGAGCATTGACAATCCGAGCCGAGCCGTTAAAGCCATACAGCGAGATAAAATAGCTGAAGTTTCCCGTCTTAATCTGCTCTGCTGTTTCGTAAAAACGGTTATAGTGAAATAAAAAATCACTCCCTGCAATAGAGCCACCACTAATCAGCTGAGGCAGCAAGAGTAAAAAAGCAAAAAGGCAGATGGCAAAAATAGCAAGTCCGCCCTTTTGCTTTTCTGATAAGCGGTGATAGTGCTTAGATATGTACTGAAACATAATCATCTCCGTAACAATGTAATATCTCTTCCATTATACACTATTTTATGCTTCTTTGAAATTTTTAAACTTTAAGTTGTCACTTTTAAGCTTTTCGTGTTAAAATAGGCAAAAAAAGACTTGAGAGGAAAGAGCATGCCTGTATTATCCATTGTTGTCCCTTGTTATAACGAAGAAGAGACCATTCATCCTTTTTTAGAAGCGACACAAAAGGTCGAAAAAGACATGGCAAACCAGCTCTCTTTTGAGTATATCTTTGTCAATGACGGCTCAAAAGACAAGACCCTAGAGGTGCTGCGTGAGGTGGCTGACCGCTATCCTAAGGTCCACTACATCTCCTTTTCACGCAATTTTGGCAAAGAAGCTGGGCTCCTCGCTGGGCTCGAAGCGGCGACAGGTGACTTTATCACCGTCATGGACGCTGACCTCCAAGACCCACCAGAGCTGCTACCAAATATGTATCAGAAAATCCAAGAAGGCTATGACGTGGTGGGGACACGTCGCACGGACCGTAAGGGCGAGCCACCTATTCGCTCCTTTTTTGCCAAACTTTTCTACAAGCTCATCAATACCGTCTCTGACACCGAGATGGTCGATGGGGCACGTGATTTTCGCCTGATGACTCGTCAAGTAGTGGATAGTATCCTCTCACTTGAGGAGGTCAATCGTTTTTCAAAAGGGATTTTTTCATGGGTTGGCTTTGATGTGACCTACATCGAGTTTGAAAATCGTGAGCGTGTCGCAGGCGAGTCCAGCTGGAACTTCTTTAGTCTGTTGCGCTACTCCATTGATGGCTTTGTCAATTTCTCTGATATGCCACTAAGTATCGCCACATGGATTGGGACACTGAGCTTTGTCTTTTCTTGCCTTGCTATTTTATTTATCGTTATTCGTAAACTCATCTGGAACGACCCTGTTTCTGGTTGGGCAAGTACCGTGTCCATCATCCTCTTTATCGGAGGCATTCAGCTGCTTTGTCTGGGTATCATCGGCAAATACATCGCTAAAATCTTCACCGAAACCAAAAAACGCCCTGTCTATATTGTTAAAGAGAAACGTTAATATCTTTACAGACTAAAAATTGCGCTCTAAGTGAGCGCAATTTTTTATCTCCCATTAAAAGCTTTCATTTGTCTAGCGATGTCACGGTTTTGCTCACGGCGTTTGATGGACTCACGTTTGTCGTAGTCGTGTTTTCCTTTAGCTAGTCCGATAAGGACTTTGGCAAAGCCGTTTTTGATGTAGACTTTTAAGGGAACAAGGGTCATGCCTGTCCCTTTTAGCTCGGCTTCTAGTTTTGCGATTTCACGTTTTTTGAGGAGCAGTTTTCTGGTTCTATCAGGGTCTTGATTCCAGATATTGCCCTGCTCATAGGGTGTGATGTGGACATTAATCAGCCAAGCTTCGCCATTTTTAATTTGAGCGTAGCCGTCTTTTAGGGTGATTCTTGCAGCACGGACGCTTTTAATCTCCGTC
>OBLI01004164.1_pt1 | contig 10559 bp, 9 predicted proteins | sample 1519701 | NCBI WGS metagenome assembly OBLI01 (sample SAMEA3663005, study PRJEB22513) | pig gut metagenome | biome: pig gut; feature: pig-associated habitat; material: faeces | place: France | collected 2012 | reverse complement strand
ACTGCTGGACATTCTGCCCGATCTGCCCGGCGAAACGCCGGCTCCGCAGCCGCCAGCCCCGGTGCAGAGGGAACTTCCGCCGGAGCCTGTCCGGGAACCGGACGAGGAACAGCGGGGGCTGAGCGCCATCCCGGCAGTGCCCCCGGAACAGACCGCCCTGGACCCGGCGCCGTCCCAAACGCCGCTGCGCCTCGTGGGGGAGGTCTTTAAGACGTATATCATCACGGAGCGGGACGATGAGCTCTGCCTGATCGACAAACATGCCGCCCATGAGCGCATCCTGTTTGAACAGCTGGCGAAAGACTATGGCAACGTGCCTTCCCAGATGCTTCTGGTGCCGGTTCAGGTCAATCTTTCGGCGGAGGAAAAGCAGGCGGTGCTGCAAAATCTGGAACTGTTACAGGATGCCGGTGTGGAAGCCGAGGATTATGGCGGGTCCACCGTGGTGGTTCGCGCAGTTCCGGCGGATGTTCCGGTGGACGACGTGGAGGATATGCTGCTGGAACTGGCCAACCATCTTTTGAACGGTGGCCGGGATGCGCTGCGGGAAAAGACCGAGTGGGTGCTCCATTCCATCGCCTGCCGTGCTGCCATCAAGGCGGGGGACAGGACCAACCGGCAGGAAATGCTCGCTCTGGCCCAGCAGATTCTGGACGGCACGGTTCCGCCGTTTTGCCCCCATGGCCGTCCCTGCGTGCTCAAATTAACCCGGAAGGAGCTGGAAAAGCAGTTTGGCCGCCTTGTCTAAGGATACCCGTCCCCGGATTGTTGCCATCGGGGGCCCCACCGCCACCGGAAAAACCGCCCTTTCCGTGGCGCTGGCCCGACAGTTTGATGGGGAGATCATCAGCGCTGACTCCATGCAGATTTACAAAGGTCTGGATGTGGGAACCGCCAAGGTGACGGAAGAAGAAAAAAACGGCGTCCCTCATCACCTTGTGGATTTTCTTGCGCCGGATCAAATCTTCAGCGTGGCGGATTTTGTCGGTCTGGCAGACGGCACCATCCAAGAGATCACCGCCAGAGGCCGCCTGCCCTTTGTGGTGGGCGGAACGGGGCTGTACATGACCAGCCTGCTCAGCGGTCTGAATTTTGCCCCCGAAAAGACCGACCCGGCCCTGCGGGACGCCCTGAACCGCCGCCTGTCCGAAGAAGGTCCGCAGGCGCTTTATGAGGAGCTGGTCCGGGTGGACCCGGAATATGCGGCGGGGGTGCATCCCAACAACACGACCCGCGTCATCCGGGCACTGGAGCTTTACAGCGCCACGGGACGCAGGATGAGCGATGAGAGGGAGGCCTCCCGCCCTGCGCAGCCGCCCTACCGCTCGCTCTGCCTCTGCCTGACCTGCCGGGACCGGGCGCTTTTGTACCGCCGCATTGACGCGCGCTGTGATGAGATGGTCCGCCGCGGGATTCTGGAGGAGGCGGAACTGGTTTATCGTAACCGGGAACGGTACCGCACAGCCGCCCAGGCCATCGGGTACAAGGAGTTCTTCCCCTATTTTGAGGGAACGCAGGAACTCAACGACTGTGTGAACCGGCTCAAACAGGCGTCCCGCAACTACGCGAAGCGCCAGCTGACCTGGTTCCGCCGCCAGACGGACGCGGTCTGGCTTTATCTGGAGGACGGTGACGCCGCGCAGCGCGCCGCCCGGGAAATTACCGCCTTTTTGACATGAAATCCAAGAATTTGTTTTCCGAGGGGAGGGAATATCCAATGCGGGAAAACCAGCCGCCGCGTTCTGCCGGCGTCAAGGCGTTCCTCATCGCCATCACCCTGTTGTTTGTTGTTGCGCTGGGGTATGTGGGGCTTCAGCTGTACACCATTCTGCACCGAACTTACCGGACAGAGACGGCCATCGCCTACACCATGGCGGACAGCATCAGCCTTTCCGGCATGGCAGTTTTCGAGACGGTGGATGTGCCCGGGGAGGGGAACCTTGGATACATTGTGGCGGACGGCGAGCGGGTGAGCGCGGGCACAGTTCTGGCGGAGCGATACACCGACGAATCCCAGGGCGTTCTCCGGGAACGCCTGGATCGTCTGGACCGTACCCTGGAACTGCTGTCCAAATCCCAGAATTCCACGGGAAGCGACCTTTCCATGCTGACCACCCAGACCCGCACGGCGCTTTACAATCTTTTGGATCAGGTTGATACGGCCTCTTACAGCGGGATTGCCCAGGCCGAGGAGGATTTTCTGCTGGCGCAAAACCGCCTTCAGATCAGCACCGGCCAGGCGGACAACTTTGAGTCCGTTATGGCTACCCTGCAGCAGGAACGGGAGGAGGTGGCCGGCCAGCTCGGCGGGCTGCAAACCATCACGGCCGGCACCAACGGGTATTTCGTCTCTTCTGTGTCCGCCAACCCCATCTCCATGGATCAGGAAACGCTGGATGCCATGAGCACCGCTGAGCTTCGGTCCCTGCTGGAACAGGGGGCTGAGACTTCCCCGGCAGGGCCGGCGGGCCATATCATCACAGGGTTTTCCTGGCGGTTCTATGGCGTCTGCTCCCTGGAAACCGCCGCGCGTCTGGATGGGATCACCAAGGTGAACATCAGCGTGCCGGGCAAGGAAAACGATCCGCTGCCCGCCACCGTTGTGGAGGTGACGGAAGACGAGGAAACCGGCACCGCCAAGGTGGTCATTGAGTGCCGCAGCATCAACGCCAACGTGCTCCGCTTTGGCATTGAGGAAGCGCAGGTGGACCTGACCACTTATGAGGGCATCCGCATCGACCGCAGCGCGCTTCATATCAAGGATGGGGCCAAGGGCGTGTACGTCAAGTACGGTGACCTGCAGAGATTCCGCAGGATCACCATTCTGTACGAAGATGAAAACTATATTCTGGTGCCCAAGGATGGTGCACTTGGAACGGAGAACGAGGTGCGCCTGTACGATGAAGTGATCGTGGAAGGCACAAATTTGCAGGACGGAAAGCTGCTGTAGCCCCCCATTTGTTTCGCTTTTGTATTGACAAGCGGGCCAAAAAGGAAGATAATATTTAATGTGTATTTTGCAGAATTGTGTATTGGAGCAAATGGCACACCAGTAATCAACGAGTGAAGGAGTAACTGCCATGTCCATGTTTGACGGTTTGAAGAACGTCCTTGGATTCAATCAGGACCCCGATGGGGATTCCTATCTGGATGATACCGAGGACGAAATTTTTACGGGTGGTCAGGGCGCTTCGCCTGCACCGGAAAGCTATACCCAGCCCGAGATGACCAAGCAGCCCCACAGCAACAAGGTGGTCAATATCAACGCCACCACCCAGCTCCAGGTGGTCCTGGTTAAGCCGGAACGCTTTGATGACGCTGCGGCTATTGCGGATCAGCTCAATGCCAAGCGCACGGTGGTGCTGAACCTGGAATCCACCAACAAGGAGGTTTCCCGCCGCCTGATCGATTTCCTGTCCGGCGTGGCATATGCCAACAACGGTCAGATCAAGCGTGTGGCCACCAGCACTTTCATCATCACGCCCTACAATGTGGATATCATGGGCGATCTGATCGACGAGTTGGAAAACAATGGCGTCTTCTTCTGATTCCGCCACGGCGGCGCGGGGGTTTCTTCCGCCGCAAAATGAGCAGGAACGTTTTTTGATGCGCCGGGTGGAGGAACTCTGCCATATGGCGGATCAAAAGGGGATTCCCCGCTACACCGGGTTTCTTTCGGACCGGGAACAGGCGCTGGCTCTGGCGGCAATGAACCGGGCGCAATGCCGCTTTGGCGAATTTCGCGGCGGCTGGCCCGGTGCGGAACGCAGGGTCCTGTGCCTGGAACCGCCGGATTCCTGGAGCGAGGACCCGGTTGCGGTGCTCCGTCTGCGGGCAATAGCTGCGGCAGGGGACAAGGCGCCGGGACATCGGGATTATCTGGGCAGCGTTCTGGCTCTGGGGCTCGACCGGGCCTGTCTGGGGGATCTGCTGCAGGACCCTGACAATCCTGCCGTCACCTATGCTTTTGTGCTGCAGGACAAGACGGATTTTATCGCTTCCCATCTGACGGATGCCGGTCATTGTCAGGTTCGTGCGGAATTCTGTGATGCCGTGCCTGATTCGGTGCTCAGGGGCCCGGAACGGCCCCTGAGGGAAGCCACTGTCCCGTCGCTGCGCGCCGATTCCGTGCTGGCCGCCATGATGCACACTTCGCGGACCCTGGCGGCGGACGCCATTCGTGCCGGGCGGGTGGAGATCAATCATGTGCCGCTGCGCAGTGCCCATGAGGATGTCTTTTCGGGGGATATTTTCACGGTACGGGGCTCCGGCCGTTACCGGCTAGAGGCCATTGGAGGAAAAAGTAAAAAGGACCGCGTTTTTATCACCTTTTACCAATATTGAATTACCGGTCAAAAACCACTTCGGGCCCAAGGCCTGAAACAGGAGGAATACGGATGATTGCTTCGGAGGATGTGCGCCGCGTGACCTTTGACCGCGCCATGCGTGGTTACCGCTGCGAAGATGTGGACGATTACCTCAAGCAGGTGGCTGACAGCATGGATGAGCTGGCGGCCAACAACGACGAAATGCAGAAAAAGCTCGTGATCCTTGCCCAGCGGATTGACCAGTACCGTGCGGATGAGGACGCCCTCAGCACAAGCATGATCAATGCGCAGCGCCTGGGTGAGAATGTGATCCGCGAAGCCAAGCAGAAGGCGGCCGAGATTATTCGTGCTGCCAACATCCGCGCGGAGGATCGTGAACAGCGGGCCCGGGACGAGGTGGAGCTGGCACAACAGGAGCTTGTGACGGTGAAAAAAGAGGCCGACGCGTTCAAGAAAAAGCTGATGGAACTGTATCGCCAGCATATTGAGGTCCTTTCAAAGATTCCTTCCTACCCGGAGGAGCCTTCTGAAGCGGATCTTCCCGAGGAGCCTGCGGCCGTGCCTGAGCCGGAACCGATGCCCGTTGCCGAGCCGGAACCGGAGCCGGTGGAGCAACCGCAGCCCGAACCGGAGGAGGAACCCGCTCAACCGGAACCGGAGTATCCCGCCTATCAGGAGACGCCGGAGTTCTATGGGGAAGAGTCTGTGCCTCAGCCCGTGCCGGAACCGGAACCGGAGGCTGCGGAGGAGGACCCGGAGCCCGGTCCTGACCCCGAGAAAGTGGATACTGTGGAGTTTGCCTTTGCGCCCAAACCGGCCGCAAAGCCGGGCCGGAAGGACACTGCTGCGGGCGAAAGTCGCTTCCAGCCCGGAGCCGGCCTGTACGATGAGGGAGCAATTCCCGAGAAAAAATCCGCGCCCCGCAGCCGGGGCACATCCGGCCGCAGCGCTGCGAAGGGCAGCAAAAAGCCCAGGAGCGGCACAGCCAAGCAGCCGGCGGATTTTGATTCCTTCAATGATCTGGATTATGATGTCTGACAACGTTGTGCAGTGCTGCCAGACTCATTGAGTATTAAATTGCAACATAGAGGAGAGTTGGAGATTTTGGCCCAGAACTACAATGACACCATCCACAAGATGGCGACCCCCTTCGAGATGCGCGCCGGACTTCCCAAGAAGGAGCCCAAAATGCTCGAGGACTGGGAAAACAACCATGTCTACGAGAAAATGATCGAACTGAACGAGAGCCGGGGCTACCCGAAGTTTGTCGTTCATGACGGACCGCCGTATGCCAACGGCAGCATTCACATGGGGACCGCCCTCAACAAGATCATCAAGGACATCATTATCCGGGAAAAGAACATGAGCGGCTACTGCGCTCCCTATGTCCCCGGCTATGACACTCATGGTCTGCCCATTGAGCTGAAAGCCCTCGGCTCTCTCGGCGACAACAAGGCGGGCGTTTCCAAGCTGGAGCTGCGCCGTATCTGCCGGGAGTTTGCGACCGAGCACATCGATGTGATGAACAGCCAGTTCAAACGTCTGGGCGTTCAGGGCGATTTCGAGAATCCTTACCTGACGCTGCGTCCTGAGTTTGAGGCCCGCCAGGTGGAGATTTTCGGCGAGATGGCCAAAAAAGGTTATATCTATAAGGGGATGAAGGCCGTTTACTGGTGCCCCGAGGACCGCACCGCTCTGGCGGAAGCGGAGATTGAGTACGCCGAGGACGAGTGCGATTCCATCTACGTCCGCTTCAAGCTGACCAAAGACCCCAATGGTGTGCTGGCCAAATACGGCGTTCCCCTGGAAAAGGCCTGGATTGTGATCTGGACCACAACCACCTGGACCCTGCCGGCCAACGTGGCAACCTGCCTGAACCCCGGTCTGGAGTATGCCTTTGTCAAGATCGGGGATGCGTACCACATCATGGCCGCCGGTCTGGTGGAAGCAACCATGAAGGCCTGCCATATCGAGGACTATGAGGTTCTGGAGCCCCGCGTTCTCGGTTCTGAGTTTGAGCTCATGGAGTATCAGCACCCCTTCCTGGACCGCAAGGGTCTTGTGATTCTGGGCGACCATGTTACGCTGGAAGGTGGTACTGGCTGCGTTCATACTGCGCCCGGTCACGGCGTTGAGGACTTTGAAGTCTGCGTCAACCATTATCCCCAGCTGCCCATTGTTGTTCCTGTGGATGACGGCGGCTATCTGACCGAGGAGGCAGGCAAGGAGTTTGCCGGCCTCAAGGTCTGGGATGCCAACAAGGTCATCCTTGCCCATATCAGGGAAAGCGGCCATCTTATGGGGGTGCAGCATATCACCCACCAGTATCCCCACTGCTGGCGCTGCCACCATCCCATCATCTTCCGCGCCACCGAACAGTGGTTCTGCTCCATTGATAAGTTCCGCGAGGAAGTTTATCAGGCCATCGATGATGTCAAATGGCAGCCCGCCTGGGGCCATGACCGGATGCACGGCATGGTCCATGACCGCAGCGACTGGTGCATCAGCCGCCAGCGCGTCTGGGGTGTGCCCATCCCGGTGTTCTACTGCAAGAAGTGCGGCAAGTACCACATCACCGATGCTTCCATCAAAGCGGTCAGTGACCTGTTCCGCAGGGAAGGCTCCGATGCCTGGTATCAATACGACGCCAACGAGATCATGCCGAAGACCGAGGTCTGTGAGTGCGGTGCCTCCGACTGGGAAAAAGATCCCGATATCATGGACGTCTGGTTTGACTCCGGTTCCACATGGAGCGCTGTCTGCCGTGAACGTCCCGAGCTGCGCTGGCCCGTCGATATGTATATGGAGGGTGCCGACCAGTTCCGCGGCTGGTTCCAGTCCAGCCTGCTGACCAGCGTGGCAACCCAGGGCATTGCGCCTTACAAGGGCGTTCTGTGCCATGGCTGGGTTGTGGACGAGCAGGGCAAGCAGATGCACAAGTCTGCCGGCAACGGTGTGGAACCTTCCGAGATCATCCGGGATTATGGCGCCGACATTGTCCGTCTTTGGGTGGCGTCCAGCGATTACACGGTGGATGTCCGCGCCGGCAAGAACATCTTCAAGCAGCTCTCCGAGGCCTACCGCAAGATGCGCAATACCGCGCGCTTCATGCTGGGCAATATCGGCGACTTTGATCCGGCTGTGAACATGGTGGCTGAGGACCAGCTGTATGAGATTGACCGCTGGGCGCTCAAGGCCTGCCGCAAGCTGACGGCTGCGGTTCGCGCTGCCTACGATGAATATGACTTCTCCCGTGCTTACCATGCCATTTACAACTTCTGCGTCATTGATATGTCCAACTTCTATATGGATGTCATCAAAGACCGCCTGTACTGTGCCGACGACCATGCCCGCCGCTGCGCACAGACGGCGCTGTACCGCATTCTTGTGGACTTCACCAAGCTGATTGCCCCCATTCTCTGCTTCACCAGCCAGGAAATCTGGAGCTATATCCCCAAGCTTCCCGGTATGCAGGAGTATGTGGTCTGGGAGCAGCTTCCTGAGGTTCAGGCGGATCAGGATGAGGCTTTTGACGCCAAGTGGGCGAAGATCATCGCAGTGCGCGACGATGTGAAGAAGGTTCTGGAGCAGGCCCGCGCCGACAAAACCATCGGCTCCTCTCTGGAAGCGGCTGTCACGCTGTACTGCAATGACGCGCTCTATGGGTTCCTGAACGAAATCCCCATGGATGAGCTGGCGGATCTGATGATTGTCTCCCATGTGAACCTGGTCCGCGGGGAGGGCGGTGCCACCGGTGCGGTGGAAGGCCTGGGCATCTGCGTGGCCCATGCTGCGGGCAACAAGTGCCTGCGCTGCTGGAAGTTTGATCCGGCGGTGGGCGAGGACGGGCTCTGCCCGCGCTGCGCCAAAGTTCTGGCATAAGATATGATTTTGGGGCAGCGGTGCTGTTGCGCTTGTCATAAGCCGCGCACCGCTGCTTTTTGTCAATTGCGGAGGATTGTATGCTCATTGGTTTTGTCTCTGTTCTGGCTGCGGCCGGGCTGACCATCCTTGATCAGTTGATTAAAATGTGGGCTACCGCCGAGCTGATGCCCGTGGGCTCCATGCCGCTCATTCCCCATGTGGTGGAGCTGTATTATCTGCTGAACGATGGAATGTCCTTTTCCATGCTCAGCGGCAAGCGCGGTCTGCTGATTGCCGTCACCGGTGTGATGCTTGCAGTGCTGGCTGTGATGCTGCTGGTTCGCAGGATGTCCGTGATGGAGCGTGTCGCCTGGATTCTTGTGGTGGGGGGCGGCGTCGGCAATCTGGTGGACCGCATCCGTACCGGTGTGGTAGTGGATTACCTCAACCTGCTCTTTATCAATTTCCCCGTCTTTAATTTCGCGGACATCTGCATCTGTGTCGGGGTGGGAATTCTCATCCTCAGCATTCTATTGGAGATGCGTCAGGAGAAAAAGTCTGCATCTCGGTCATCCGCGCCGCAGGACCCCACTGAGCATGGAACGTCGTGAATTCACGGTTCCGCCTCAGGAGGGCGGGCAGCGGATGGACCGCTGGCTGGCGGAAGTCTGCGGGGATCTTTCCCGCAGTCAGATCCAGGCCCTGATGGAGGACGGAAAGGTGTCTGCCGGCGGACGGCCGGTCAACAAAAAAGAGAAGGCTGTGCCGGGGATGGTGGTGGAGGTTGTTCTGCCCGACCCGCAGCCCATTGAAGCGGTACCCCAGAACATTCCGCTGGAAATTGTCTACGAGGACCCGTCCTTGCTGGTGGTGAACAAGCCAAAGGGAATGGTGGTTCATCCGGCGCCCGGCAATCCTGACGGCACGTTGGTCAACGCGCTGCTGTATCACTGTGCGGGGCAGCTCTCGGGCATCGGCGGAGCAATCCGCCCCGGCATTGTGCACCGCATCGACAAGGACACCAGCGGACTTCTGGTGGTGGCCAAAACCGATGCCGCCCATCAGGCCCTCAGTGATCAGATGAGCGTCCATGCCATCCACCGGGTGTATCATGCGGTGGTGTACGGCAATCTCCGGGAGGATGAGGGCTTTGTGGAAGCTCCCATCGGCCGGGACCCCCGGGACCGCAAAAAAATGGCGGTTACGCCGGTCAATTCCAAATATGCCTATACCGGCTGGCGCGTTCTGGAACGGTTCGGCAACTTTACTTATATTGCCTGCCAGCTCAAAACGGGCCGGACCCATCAGATCCGGGTCCATATGGCATCCATCGGCCACCCGCTGGCCGGGGACCCGGTCTATGGTCCCCGAAACTGCATCAGGAGCCTTGGCGGCCAGTGCCTCCACGCCAAGGAGCTGGGGTTTACCCATCCTGCCACGGGGGAATGGATGCGGTTTGACAGTGAGCTGCCCGGGTGGTTCCAGGAATATTTAATCCGTCTGAGAAAGGAAAGTCGCAATGGATCGTTTGAGTGATTACCTGATTTTCTGCGATATGGATAATACGCTGCTCACAGCCAAAGAAGGGATTCCCTCCTGCAACCGCACCGTGATCAAGCTGTTCACTTCAATGGGCGGGCGGTTTACGGTGGCTTCGGGCCGTCCGCCGGAGTCCATCCGGGCAGCGCTGGGGGACCTTTCCCTGTCTCTTCCGGCCATTTCCTGCAACGGATCGCTGTTGTATGACTTCCAGAGCAACCGGGTTTTGCGCCATGCATCCCTGGACCAGAATCAGGCATCCATCGCGATCCGGGAAATTTTGCAAAAATTCCCCCGCATCGGTGTCGAGGTCATGGCGGGGGCAGGGGAAATGTATGTCATCCACGCCAACCCCTACACGCATGCCCATCAGGTGGACGAACACCTTTCCGGCGTTTCCTGTCCGCTGGAAAGCGTGCCTGACGGCTGGCTGAAGGTTGTCTTTGCGGGCGACCCCGAGACGGTGCGCAAGGTGGGGCAGTATGCCAAGGGGCGCTATTATGGAAGAAACAATTATTTCCTTCCCACCAATCAGATTTACCTGGAAATTATGCCCACCGGCGTGGGCAAGGCTTCCGGCATGGAGCAGCTCTGCACACTGCTGGGCGCCAGGATGGAAAAGACCATTGTGATCGGAGATTATTACAACGATCTGGAAATGATGAAAAAAGCGGGATACGCCGTGGCTGTGGCCAACGCGCCTTCCGAGGTTCGCGCCGCCGCCAACGAGGTGACAAGCTGCGGATGCAGCGAGGGCGCGGTGGGTGAATTTCTGTATCGGTTCATCGACCGCGTGACCGGCATATGAGGCGGCGGGAAAAGCCCGGA
>OBLI01004162.1_pt1 | contig 10561 bp, 8 predicted proteins | sample 1519701 | NCBI WGS metagenome assembly OBLI01 (sample SAMEA3663005, study PRJEB22513) | pig gut metagenome | biome: pig gut; feature: pig-associated habitat; material: faeces | place: France | collected 2012 | reverse complement strand
CAACCGGACAGCAGACACTGACGGAAAAGCTGGAGGCAGCAGGCATCGAACAGCGTAATGTAGATGTTTTGATCGCGTTAAACAATGATGATACCGAACTGGCGGTAGATTATGTATTGGAGCAAAACAGCAGCTATACACAGATCTATGGAGTTGGCACGTCTGAAAAGCTGATCTACTATCTGGATCAGGGCATGATCGCAGACCTGATCGTGCCGCTGCATTTTCAGATGGGGTATCAGGCAATGGAACAGATGGCCAAATATCTGACCGGGAGCGCACCGCGCATGGAGTCGGTTACGGTTGGCAATTTGGTCGTGGACAAGGAGAGACTGTATGATGATGAAAACCAGAAGATCATTTTTCCAAATGTGCAGTAGGATCGTGACGGGACTGCTTGTATTGACAATGCTCGCAATGCCAGTTGGATGCGGATCAGGAAAAGAACCGGAAAAGAAGAGTATCAAGATCGGTGTGACATTGTATGACCAGTACGATGTGTTTATCGCGGAGCTGATGACCAGCTTTCATGCATACGCAGCTCAAAAAGAGAAAGATACCGGAATCAGTATCCATATTGAAACCTGCAATGCGGCTAATAGTCAGATTACCCAGAACAGACAGGTAGAGGAAATGATCACAGCGGGCTGTGACGTACTCTGTGTCAATCTGGTGGATCGGACAGATACGGCCACGGTCATTGATCTGGCAAGACAAAGTGATATACCGGTGATCTTTTTTAACCGGGAGCTGGTGGGAGAGGATCTCAGCCGCTGGGATAAGCTCTATTATGTAGGCGCAGAAGCATTTGAGTCGGGAAAATTGGAAGGAGAGCTTGCAGCGCAGCTGTTTCAGGCAAAGCCCTTGGCGGACAAAAACCAAGATGGGGTCTGTCAGTATGTCATGCTGGAAGGGGAGGCGGGACATCAGGACTCCATTGTCCGGACGGAGTCTTCCGTAAATACAATGATCAGTCACGGGGTTCAGATGGAAAAGCTGGGATATGGGATCGCAAACTGGAATCAGGCCCAGGCACGAACAAAGATGGCCCAGTTTTTAAATACGAATGGCTCGGCAATCGAATTGGTGTTGGCAAACAATGATTCTATGGCGCTGGGTGCAATTGATGCATTGGAGGATGCAAACATACCGAGAAAAGACTGGCCGATCATTATGGGAATTGATGGAATCGCTGAAGGACTCGCAGCGGTAGAAAGCGGAAAGCTGAGCGGAACGGTGTACAATGACAAAGAAGGACAGGCGAATGGAATGCTTGAACTTGCTTTCAAGCTTGCAACCGGCGGATCGGTAAATGAAATCGCGCTGTTGCAGGATAAATACATTCGTCTGCCCTATCATAAAGTGTTAAAAGAGGATGTAGATCAATATCTGAATTAATCTTCTTCCTGCGGGGTGACATGTAATGCGGTTCTGGTAATGGAACGGGCGAAGATCGTATCGCCGCTTACCTGCCCAACAAATACATCATCCATATATTGAATACTGGAGCTTTTTATCGTTAAGGTTGTGTCATTTACAAAAGTGGTCGCAACCTTTTCGTTATTTACAAAGACTTTACTCCATGGAGTAAAGTTGCTTCCGGTAATGACAACCGTATCGTCATCAGTGGAAGCTACATCCTTTAATCCGATCGGATCAACACCCATCTGAAGATCGGTGGCAGGATATTTGTCTACTCCGTCGTAGATATATTTTTCACCATACAGGATATCGTACTGCAAGTTCTCCAGACCGTCCATGTAGATGCTGGTTTCATCTCTGCCTGCGTTGTCGCTGGCATCAGCCTGATAGGCCTGATGATAAGAGAAGATCGTACCGTCGTGGATATCCATCTGGTTTGTAATATAGGAGAGCAGCTGGTAAGATGTCAGGTCTGCGTCCTCTTTTTTCAAACCGAAGTTATTCCATGTAGCATAGCGGGTTTTAAAGATGTCATTGCTCTTCATATCTTCATCGGTCAGAGACATGGTCGGCAGATGATCGCCAAACATCACCACAAGGGTATCCTCATCCCGTCTTGCCAGTGAATCTGTCAGTTTCTTGATAAATTTATCCACCTCATGGATCTGGTTTACGTAATATTCCCACTGGTTATCTGTCTCGCGACTTCCCGAACCGGTTACTGTAATTTCCGGATCAGCAATGACCTTTTCGGTCGGATATGCACCGTGACCCTGAACGGTGATGGTGTATACAAAATCGGATTGATCCGGTGTGTCATCCAAGGCCTTTAATGTTTCGGATACAAGAATGTCGTCTGTCGGCCAGCTTCCCAAAGGTGTATATTCGGAAATATTCATCATTTCCTTACTTGTGAATGTGTCAAATCCCATCTGTGAAAAAGCATTGGCACGGCTGTAAAAATTACCGCCGTTGTTGTGTACCACATGGGTTCCGTAACCAAGATCTGACAGATCAGAAGCAATGCTTTCGCAGTTCGTCTGCTTCAGGATCGTCTTATATGGATATTCACCGGTACCAAAGTACTGCAGGCTCATACCGGTTAAGATTTCAAACTCGGTGTTGGCGGTTCCGGCACCGACAACAGGAACGGTCAGATAACCGGATGTATAATTGTCGGTCAGCTTGTGGAAGGTAGGTATCGGATCATCGGAGCATTGCAGGAAATTGATCTCATCCGGGTCGATAAAAGATTCCAGCAAAATGCAGATGATATTCGGCTGCTTTGGTTCTTCGGTACGATCTCCGGCATCACTTGCTACATTCTGGCTGTCAGCCACATCAATCTTTGTGATCTTATCCAGCTTGCTTGCCACGTCATCTTTGATCGCAAGAATGGTATTTTCCGAATAATCGGAAGGTTTGTTCATGCCGCGGTCAAATACACTGGAAGAAAAACCGTACAGAAAACCGTAGTCGGTGTACCCTTCCGCGATATTTGAGAAATATCCGGCAAGAAGATCGAAGTCCTGTGCGACCGTGCGTGTGAATACCAGCAGGGCAATCGAACCGGCACAGACAAAGGATGAACGGATATAGTGAATCTTTCCTTTAAATTTTGGCCCCTTGAAGAATAAAACAACCAGAAATACAAATAATGCCAGCAGGGAGCAAATAATGATGATCTCCTGCGTCAGCGTAAAATATTTGGAATCCTGCATTGTGAGCAGATCACCGACACATTTCAGATCCGTGTAACCAAACGGTGTGACGCGGCTTGCCAGTACACAACCGTTTACAATGCCGAGCAACAGCCAGAAGCTGCTGATAAAAATACGACCTACGGTGCGTCTTCTCATCAGATAAACAAAAAGCAAAGACACATAGATGATCGCGCTGTTAAACAAAAATGCAAAGGTGTGCTCTGTGACAAAGGTAATCGCTGCCTGAATCGAACGATGGGAACACGATTCAATGATAAAGCACAGCAGCATTGCTAATAAAATATGCAGAAAACCGGACATGCGGTTACATACCTGTCTGACCGCAGATCGATGGTCAAAAATGATATTCAAGTATTTCATAAATGGTCTCCTTTTGACTGTTATTATAAATAGTGAAAAACATCTTTAAGAACACAAAAAATATACGTCTGAGGCATGCAAATTACAATAGTAAAGGTGTATAAAAATAACGTAAAATGACGTAAAAAACTAGAAAAATTGCAAAGGAAAAGGAACCCGAATAGTAAAATTGAATAAAATGTTAAAAATAATAGGTGTTTGGAGAGTAAAATGGACTATAATCAGAAAGACTTTTTCCAATTTCCATATCCGTATATGTATCCCCTTCAGGGGCTCTACATGATGGGAAATGATTCTGAACGGGACCTGGAATATCTGCAGCAGATGTACCCTGCCGAGGCAAGGGAAATGCAGCATCTGGTGGAGGAAGAATGTGACAGATTAGAGTACGAAGGAAGTATGATGTATGACGAGTATCCGGATCGTGTGAGCATGCTGTTTCTCTGTGACAAATTGCAAAACAAATGCGAACAGCCGGTAGATCAGGCAAAGCGCAGTCTGTTGGAAGTGCTGCTTTACAATGAGATGTATCGAAGACGGTGCAGGTATCGCAGATGTCGTCGTTTTTGGTAGGATTTCGCTTGTGATTTTTCGAAAAAGGTTTTACAATAGTTGTGTCCGACAAACGACCGGTTTGCCGGACACCTTTTAACGGGATGAGATAACCGTTTATCAGACGGAGGAAAAAAAGTGAAAAAAGCAATCATAAGGGCAGTTGTGTTAAGTGTGGTTTTTCTGGCGGCAATTGTCTTTTTTGGGTATTATACAAATCAAAACGGAGTGAACCTGACGACGGAGATGCCGCTGCCGTCTTTTCCGATGCTAAAGCTCGAAGTAAGAGGCTCGGAGGTTGCCGAACTTTATGGATATGCGGATGAGATGGACATGACTTCCATGCGGGGCGCGATCATCCCCGTGGATGAGGATCGGAAGGTACAGGCGAATGTGCATACGTACGGAAGACAGATCGATGACATCTCTTATGAGATCCGGAGTCTGGACGGAAGCCGCCTGATTGCGGAGACAACGGCGACCTTTACGCAAACAGATGCAGAAAATATCGGGTTGGATATCACCCTTGAGAATCTTCTGGAAGAAGGACAGGAATACCAGCTGATCTTTTACGTGACATGCAGCGATCAGACCATACGTTACTATGCGCGCGTGATGAAGGATACCGGAAAAGATGTGGAGCGCTATCTGAACTTTGCGAAAACTTTTTCGGAGGCGACATTTTCTGCGGACGGAGAGAAGAAAGTTTCCACCTATTTAGAGCCGGATGGATCGCAGCCAAACAGCCTGAACTATGTGAATATCCATTCGAATGTGGCGATGGTCTGCTGGGGTGATTTCGAGGGAACGCCGGTTGGAACACCTGTCTTTTCCATACAGGAACTGAATGACTCCTATGCGATCATTACGGCGTATTATGTGCTGGCGGCAACCGGTCAGTCCGGGGAACTGGAATATTACAATGTGGATGAATACTACCGCGTGAGCTACAATGAGGCAGGGAACCGCTGTTATCTGCACAATTACGAGCGGACAATGAATCAGATCTTCCGCGCGGACGGAGATGTTTTTGCGGAAAATCACATTCAGTTAGGAATACGTGACGGACAAGTCGCATATAAAAAGAGTGAGAACGAAAAGATCACCTGTTTTGAGCAGCAGGGTGAGATCTGGAGCTACAACGAGAATACAAAGCTTCTCACCCGTATTTTCAGTTTCCGCGGGTTTGAGGGAATCGACATTCGTGAAAATAACAAACATACAAGAGCACATATCTTGAATGTGGATGAAGGGGGCAGTGTGAACTATGCGGTAGTTGGTTATATGAGTCGTGGAATCCATGAGGGACAGGTGGGAATCGGTATTTATCATTTTGACAGCCTGACACTTACGGTAGAGGAAATGCTGTTTCTTCCGACGGACAAAGCAGCAGACCGACTGCTGGTAGACAATCAGAATATCATTTATGAAAATCCGGAAGGTAATCTGTTTTTGCTGTATGAGGATAACCTGATCAAGATCAGTCTGACAGATTGTCAGGCGCAGGTGATCGCCGGTGGGCTGCAAAGCGGGCAATATTTGTTTGACAGCGAATATCACCTGTTTGTGTGGCTGGATGATGAGCAGAATCTAAAGATCATGGATCTGGAAAAAGCATCCGTAGATCAGATTCCGGTTTCTGCGGATGAGCAGTTTCGTTTGCTCGGATTTTTAGAGGGAGATCTGGTGTATGGCGTATGTCGTACGACGGACAAACGGATGGAAAATGACAACTACCCGATGTATCGGCTTGTGATCTATGATCCGGTTCAGCAGGCACAATTAAAGACTTATGAGAAAAATAATTATTTTCTTTCTTCGGTGGAGATCAGTGATTCGGTCATTACTTTAAACAGAATGACGTTGACACCGGAAGGATACGAACCGGCCAGCCCGGATGCGATCATGAATCAGGCGGGGGACGAACTGTTGGATGTCAATATTGTGCAAAATACGGATGAGGTGAAACAGAATGTGATGCTGCTGGCACTGCAGGAAAAGGTGGATGCGTCAGATGTCAGGCTGGTTGGTTCCAAAGAGATCAAACTGGAGGAAGATCGCAGTCTGAAGCTTGATATGGTACAGCCAAAGCAAGGGTATTATATCTATGCGTACGGCGAATGCAGCGCATATGCCGACAATGTCAGCGATGCGATCCGTCTGGCGGATGAGCAGTTTGGAACGGTTGTGGATACCGGGCTGAATTATGTATGGAAACGTGCAAAACAGGCAGTTGTTTCTCCGATGAACATTTCTGTTTCTGAGACAGATCCCGGCAGCAGCCTGGGGCGGTGCCTGAATGGCATGCTTCCGGATGAATACAAAAATGTAGAGCTGACAGCAATGCTTGAGGAGCGGATGCCTGAGGCAGAGATCCTGCAGAAGGTGATGCCGGAAGCCGGTGTCTATGAACTGAGAGGGTGTGATCTGATACAGACGCTGTATTATATCAGCGGGCATTGCCCGGTACTTGCCTATGACGGGGATGAAAAACCTTGTCTGCTTGTAGGATACGATGCGACGTCAATCTGGGTTTATGATCCGGATACAGGACAGACGAATCGGCAGCTTTTGGAGGAAATGGCGCAGAAGATGAATCGGGCATCGAATCATTATGTGGTATATAATCGGTAAAAAGTTGACAAAAAAAGCATTGTTTAAATTTTACAATTGTGTGAATTTAACAGAAATATGAAAAACCCTTGCAAAATCAGCAGTTTGGGGGTATATATAGGTAGGGAAGGCTTGTCGGATGCCAAATCATGCGACAAGCCGGAGGCAAATACATAATACATTATGAACAGTTAGAGGGCGTCAAGTATGAGTAACAAAGAAGTTGTAGTATCTGATGTGTCTAAGCAACATGAGAATCCAATTGCTGAGCTTGTGCAGGTAGCGTGCCAGTTTGACAGTAATATCCATTTAGAGAACAACAATCGCAAGATTAACGCAAAAAGCATTATGGGTATTATGGCATTTAATCCGACAGAAGGTATGACAGTAAATATTTTGGCAGAAGGCACCGATGAAGAAGAAGCAATTGTAGCAATTGAAAAGTTCTTGGCATGTAATTAACTATTTCAGGAGGGAAGCAAAAATGGCAAACATGAAAGCAACGGTAGCAGCAAAAACTGCGGCAGCTAAAAAAGTAGAAGAGGCAAAAGAAACTGTAAAGGAAGCAACCAAGGCAGTCGCTGAGACCAAGGCAGAGCCTGCAAAGGTTGAGGAGAAAGCAGAAAAGAAGACAGAGAAGAAAGCTGCTCCAAAGAAAACCGTAGCAAAGAAGGCACCGGCAAAGAAAGCTCCTAAGGCAGAAGCTGCAGCACCGGAAGTATATATCCAGTGCTTTGGCAGAGACGGAAGTCTTCAGACTGTTGAGGAGAGAATCAAAGCAGCATTTGTAGAGCAGGGACACAGAGCATCTTCTATTAAGAGTATGAAGGTATATCTGAAACCGGAAGAGCATTCTGCATACTATGTAATCAATGACAATTTTGCTGGAAGAGTTGACTTGTTTTAATTGAACTGCGTAATTGACGCTTACAAAAGGCATCTGTAATCAGATGCCTTTTTTGATACGAAAAGAGCACCTGTGATCAGGTGCTCTTTTCGCATCATTATGAAAATTATAATGTTCCGTCTGTGTATTTTGCCACAATATTTTTGATCTTATCATATGGGTTGAGCAGATCGCTGATCGAGGTATCATGATTTAATGTATCAATGATATAAGCGATATATTTGCTCATTCCACAGCTGATGTAGTAATCTCTGTCAAGAAGCTCCTGTGGCTGGTAGATCAGGTCAGTCGTCAAAACCTTATAGATGATTCCTTTTTCCACAGCCTCGTCAAATTTCTCAAATCCGTTTGTGAACAGACCAAAGGTTGAGATGACAAAGATACGTTTTGCATTTCGTTTCTTTAACTCGGTTGCCACGTCGATCATGCTCTCGCCGGAAGAAATCATGTCATCAATGATAAATACGTCTTTTCCTTCTACAGACTGACCTAAGAACTCGTGGGCAACGATCGGATTTCTGCCGTCTACGATACGACTGTAATCTCTGCGCTTGTAGAACATACCCATATTGATTCCAAGCACGTTTGCCAGATATACGGCACGATCGGTACCACCCTCATCCGGACTGATCACCATCATATGGTTATTATCAAATACCAGATCCTCCACATTGAGACAGAGGGCTTTTACGAATTGATAGGCAGCAGTTACGGATTCAAATCCGTGAAGCGGAATTGAATTCTGTACGCGCGGGTCATGGGCATCAAAGGTGATGATATTCTCTACACCCATGGATACCAGCTCCTGAAGTGCCAATGCACAGTCGAGAGACTCTCTGGAGCTGCGGCGGTGCTGACGACTCTCATACAGGAATGGCATGATGACATTGATTCGTTTCGCCTTACCGCTGGCGGCTGCAATGATACGCTTCAGATCCTGATAATGGTCATCCGGAGACATATGATTGATCTGACCACACATTTTATAGGTCAATGAATGGTTTGTGATGTCCAGAAGGATATATAGATCATCTCCTCGTACAGACTCGCGGATTGTTCCTTTTGCTTCGCCGTTTCCGAATCTCGGAAGGGAATGGTCGATCAGATACGTATCTCTCTGATAACCTTTAAATGCAATGTCATTTGGGTGAAGCTGCTGGCGGTTGGAACGCCATTTTACGAGATATTCGTTCACCTTGTTGCCTAATTTCTGGCTGCTCTCCAGTGAGACGATTCCCAGTTTTCCGTGAGGGATAGATTCTAATTGAATTTCTTCATTTGGCATGATTTTCCTCCATATATTGTTGTGTTTTTTTCTGTCGGCGAATATCATCACCGATCAGTTTTATTAGCGTGTAACTTGAGATGATGCGGGAAAAGGTTCGCTCCGAATATAACTCAAACAGCTTTCCAAGCCCCAGATTACTGGATATGATCGTGGATCTTTGATGTAAAAGCCGTTCATTCAGACAGGAGAACAGAGCCGGAATGGAAAAATTGTTCGCATACTCCGAACCCAGATCATCTATAATGAGCAGATCACAGTGATAGAGATCTTTTTCCATCTCTTCTGCGATCGCGTCATGCTTAAATTTACTTTTTTCCAACAGAGAAAACAGATCGTAGGACGTGAAATACAAAACCGAATGTCCCTGATCCAACAGCTCTTTGGCAACACAGTTGGATAAAAAAGTTTTCCCGACACCGGTTGAGCCGTAAAAGAGCAGATTCTGAAATTCTTTCTCAAAATTGGCTATAAAATGATGACATTCACTGATGGCACGAACCGCTAACTCATAGGATGTCATGCCCGATTCTTTATCCACAAGCTCTTTGGAATAAAAGGATTTGTCTAAATGGTCAAAATTTTCTGTCTGTAATATTCTCTTCAGATTTGACTGTGTATATACCAGATCAATGGCAGCTTGTTTCAAACAATGACAAGGCTTACGCCCGATATATCCCTGATCTTTGCAATCCGGACATTCGTATTCCGGTTCCAGATCTTTTTTGGTATATCCATGCTGCTGCAACAGCAGCATTTTCTTCTTTGGAATCTCGTCAGTTTCCCGCTTCAGGGCATTCGCTTCCTCATATTTGCCCAATACCTGCAGCTTCGCCTGTTGGATGCTGTTTGTGGCAAGTGCTTCATCCAAAGCCTGAAGTTCGGGGATCTGCCGGTAGATCTGTTCCTTTTTTTCCTCAAATTTCTTTCTTGCTCTGCGCTGCCTGGCTTCGTAGCCACGCATGATCTGATCATATTGGCTATTGGTGAGTGCCATAATGTAATAATTCCTTTTCTAATTCGTCCATATCATAGGAACGCTGCGAAAAATCATTAAAGCGGACAGCTTTCTTTTCGCTTCCGGAAGTCCTTCGCTTCGCTCCTTTTTGTTTTTCCTGATGCAGTTGATCTAAAAGCTCCACATCTTTCAAGGTGCTGACTTTATTTTGATACCAATTGGTCAAAATGGAATCTGCATAGGAAAAATTCGGCTGGCTTGTCTGACGAATGGTGCGCTCACAGGCTTCACCGATGAGCTCATCCGAAAAACCGTATTGTTTTTTCCATTTTTTCAGCAAATCAATCTCAAAGCTTACAAAGTCTCTGCCCTGAATGCCAAATGATTTTCGAACGGTTGTATATAAGCTGCTGTGTGCCAGATCGCGCTCTTTCGCATCTGCCACCTCAGTGATACCGGCCTGTGCCCAGGCAAGAGCTACTTTATCCATATAATGGATGCTCTTGTGATTTTTGGACACACAAGATTCTATCAGATAATCAATTAAATCGCTAGAGAAATTTAACGATTCCTTCCAAAATAAGATGGAATTCATCTCTGTGGCACTTAGTGGATGCCCGATATAGGTTTCTGCGATAAACAAAATCTCTTTCACCTGTTCTTCGTCAGACAGACGGGCAAGCTCTGCGGCATTGTAGTTTTTTTTCTTAGGAATGGTTTTCCCGGCAATGGTCTGATCC
>OBLI01004159.1_pt1 | contig 10569 bp, 7 predicted proteins | sample 1519701 | NCBI WGS metagenome assembly OBLI01 (sample SAMEA3663005, study PRJEB22513) | pig gut metagenome | biome: pig gut; feature: pig-associated habitat; material: faeces | place: France | collected 2012 | reverse complement strand
GGCTCTTCCGCCGGGGAAGGTACATTTGATGGCCGAGGTGCCGCTGGCATAGCGGGAGCACTCCCGGATGGACTTGCCTTTGAGCAGCATGGCCAGGAAGGCGCCGTGGAAAACATCTCCCGCGCCAACGGTATCCTTAACCTCGACGCGGAAGGCGGGCAGGGAGAAAAAGCCCTCCTGCTTGCTGCAGCCGACACACCCTCTGCTGCCGAAGGTGAATACCGCCACCTCCGGCCCCAGGCTCAGGATTTCCCGGCATTCCGGCTCCATGTCCTCCAGGGGCTTGTCCCCATGACCGGGGAACATGGCGTTGAATACAAATTCCGAGGCCACAAAATAGGTGATGTCCCCGATCCGCTGCCGCAGGGAGTCCGAGTAGGTATCTGCGTCAATAAAAACGGGAATGTTCCACTTTTTGGCATAGTCCATAGCCGTGCCGGAGATACCGGTGGTTTGGGCGACGAACAAAAACCGGGATTCTTTCAGAGCGGACCAGTCCACATCCTCCTCCCGCAGGGAGGGTGTGCTCCCATACCGGTACAGGATGGTTCTGGTGGAAGAGCTGCGCTCACTGAGCACAACCCCCAGATCCGTGGTGCAGCCCGGGGTCAGGCTCATCTGATCCACATTGATCCCGTGGCGGAGGAAATCCTCCCGGCAGAATTTTCCGTAAAGGTCATCGCCGACCTTGCCCGCGATGGCGCAGTTGGCGCCCAGTCTGGCCGCGGCCACCATGCCGGTGGACACCTTGCCGCCGCCCTGCCAGCCGATGCCGTTGAGCAGGCAGCCCTTATTGGTTGAGATCCACGGTGAAGTCCACGCAGGGTCTGTCCAGACCGAAAAGATCGTATTTCATAGGCTTCCACCCGGCTTTACAGCGTGAATTTATTGGGGTTCAGCAGTCGGATCTTGGAGGTCACGAATTCCACCATCTCCTTCTGCGCGCCAAGATACATGGCAACGCCGTTGCGGTTGTGGCCGGTGGCCTGGATCACATTGTCGTAGGCACCGTAGGCAGCGGCAAAATACTCCGTGGCGATGTTGAATTTGCTCATGCCCAGGTTGACCGCCTCCTGCATCTGCTCATCGGGGATGCCGGAACAGCCGTGGAGCACCAGGGGCACGGAAACCGCCCTGCGAAGCTCCCGAATCCGGTCAAAATCCAGATTGGGCTCCCGGACATAATCCCCGTGGGCATTGCCCACCGCGATAGCCAGGCTGCCGCAGCCGGTTCGCTCCACAAATTCCACCGCCTGATCCACATTGGTGAACAGGTCCGAATTGCTGATATCCTCCAGATTCATACCCACACCCACATGCCCCAGCTCTGCCTCCACATCCACATCGAAAACAGCGGCGGCACGAACAACCTGAGCGGTCAGGGCTACATTTTCTTCAAAGGGCAGCGCGGAGCCGTCCACCATCACCGAGGGGAAGCCGTCCCGGATTCCGGACATGGCGATCTCATAGCTGGCGGAGTGATCCAGATGAACCGCCACAGGCACCGAGGCCTTTCTCGCCAGATCCTTGGCCATGTAGGAGATGAAGTTCAGCGGAATGTATCTGTCAAAGCCGGGGTAGAACTGAATGATGATGGGGACATGCTCGTTTTCCGCCGCGGCAATGGCGCACTTGATGGTTTCGTAGTTAATGGTATTCATGGCTGCAACGCCGTAATGATGCTCGGTGGCGTGCTGCAGCAGTTCATTTACTTTTACAAGAGACATGCTATTCACTCCTTACTCACGGATTTGGGAATTGAAGAACAGGACGTACTCCGGGAGCCGGCTGCAGAAGTCCTTGCTGACGGAGTCAATGGTATCGTAATCCTCCTGGGACAGACGGAAGCTCATGGCCTCCAGGTTCTGCCTTGCGTGGCGGTCATCGGTGCCGCCGATGATGGGGGCGGTGAGCGCAGGATTGCTGATCATCCAGTTGATGCAGACCTGGGCCGGGCTCTTGTCGTATTTTTTGCCGATTTCCTCCAGCTTGGCGGTAACCTCCAGGCAGCGCTCATAGTTTTCCGGCTGGAACAGGGCCGCCTGCTTTCTGCCCGCGGTGATGGGGGTGTCCTTCTTGAAGTGACCGGTGAGCAGGCCCTGGGCCAGGGTGCTATAGGGAATCACGCCGATGCCCTCCTGGCAGCAGTAGGGCAGCAGATCCCGGTCAATATAGCGCCAAAGCAGGTTGTAGCAGGGCTGCACCACATCCACGCTTCCGTAGCTTCTGGCCTCCTTCAGCATGTCCAGGGTAAAATTGGACACGCCAATGCTGCGGATTTTACCCTTTTCCTTCAGGGCCATGATGTTTTCCATGGCCTGGCCGATGGACATGTCCCGGGGCGGATAGTGGAGGAAATAGGTGTCCAGGTAGTCGGTTTTCAGCCGTTTCAGACTGTCATCGCAGGACTTTTCCATATCCGCCATAGCGTAATGATGGGGGAACACCTTGGAAATCAGGGTGTAGCGCTCCCGGTCAACGCCCTCCAGGGTGTTGCCCAGAACCGTCTCCGCGCGGCCTTTTCCATACACCTCTGCGGTGTCAAAGGTGTTGATTCCGTTGTCAAGATAGGTACGGATGACCTTGGCGCTTTCCCTGTCATCCGCTTCTCCGAAGTAGTCGCCGCCCATGGACCAGGTGCCCAGGATGATGGCCGACACAGCTACGTCGCTACTGCCAAGTCGTTTCGTATTCATTGGGAACTTCCTTTCTTTGTGTTTGCACGGGCATTGCGGCGGTACTCATTGGGGCTGCACCCGAAAAACAGCCGGAACCGCTTGGAAAAATGGGAGAAATTCGGGTATCCGATCTCCATTGCGATTTCGCTGATGCTCTGATCGGTATTGGCCAGCAATTCCTTTGCCCGTTCCATTCTCTGGTTTTGAATATAGGTAATGAGGGAAACGCCCTCCACGTTGCGAAAGAGCTTAGAAAGATAATTGGGAGAAAAATGAAAATGCTCCGCGATGGAGTTTCTTGTGACATCCGCGATGTTGTCCCGGATGTAGCTTCGGATTCTGGCCACATTCAGGCTGCTGAAGCCGTCAATGTCCAGAAGCTCCGTCAGCCCGGTGGCATCCTCCATCACCAGCTGAACCAGAAGCTCCATGTCCGTGGTAATCCAGCGGGAAAAGCCGCCTCTGCGCAGCTCCGTGATGGACAGGTTGGTGTTCTCCTTGAGAATGCTGTTCACCAGCAGATGCCAATCCACCTGAAAGGCGCCTACAAAATCCAGTGCGGCGTATTCGGGATTGTATTCCTTCCGAAGGTACTCCGTCACCGCCTCCCGCAGGGCATCCAGGTCTCCGGAGAGGATCAGCCGTTTCCAGTCCTCCGTATCCGGCTTCTCAAAGCGGAAGAAGGGCAGCTCCGGAGACGTTCCCGGGCGGATACGGGACTCGGGAAGGGAGATTCCCAAGGCATCCGGCAGCTGCTCCAGAACGTGGATTTCCCGAAGGACATAGCGCACGGTCATATCCAGGCCGTCATGGAAGAAATCCGCAAACAGGCTCATCATCATTTCGATTTCCTCCGGGCCCTTCCCCGGCAGCATACGCAGAATCAGTACATACACATCCTGTTCCACATGGTAGAGAACCTCGTAGCCCAGCCCCATTTCCTGAGCCAGCTCCATCAGTACATTCTCCGAGGAATAGGCAATGAGCTCCGGACTCCAGCTGGTGCTGCCGCAGGAGATGTTCATGCAGATGGGGACATACCTCCCCTCCGGATCAATGAAGGCAGGTCTCGTGGACAGCAGCATCCGCACCGAGGAGGCCGAAGCGCTGTGCACCGCCCTCAGAAGCTGCCGCCAGTAGCTGAACCGGGTTTTGCGCTGCTGATTGAGCCACTTGTCACCGAAGTTCATCCGCTGCTTGTCCTGATGCTGTTTCTCGTATTTCTCGATCATCTGGGTCAGGGCCTGCCGCAAAGCGTCGCTGCTCAGGGGTTTGAGCAGATAGCCGGATACGCCGTATTCCACGCTGCGCTGGGCGTAGCTGAACTCCGCGTAGCTGGTGAGCAGGACGGTGATGGGCGTGAGGTTTTCCCAGCGCAGCCACTCCAGAAGGGCAAAGCCGTCCTCTCCGGGCATTTCGATATCGGAGATCAGCAGGTCGATGGGCTGGCTCAGGAAGATGTTCTTCGCTTCGGATACACTGTAGCAGCCGAAAACCCCGTCAATGTCCAGCTGAAGCTGCTGAATCTGGCCCTTGAGGCCCTCCACAACATAGCGGTTGTCATCCACAATCAGAAGATTCATTCCGTAACCTCCAATGGCAGCAGAATCGATACCAGGGCGCCTCCCGTATCCCGGTTGGACAGGGTAATGCCCGCCCGGTCACCGTAGAGCAGCTCCAGACGGCGGATACAGTTGCTGATGCCGATGCGCCGTCCGGCGGTCTGGGCAATCCGGCCGTGATTGGCCATGGCGGACAGGACATCCTCCCCAAAGCCCGCTCCGTTATCCATGATCTGAATGGTGAGGGTGTCGGGCCGCTCCGGATGGGCACGGCATACAACCTCCAGGTCCAGCTCTCCGGAGGCGTTCTGGGCGTGCTTAATGGAGTTCTCCACAAAGGTGCTGATCAGCAGTACGGGAATCCGCGCCTGCCTGACCGCATCCTCCACCTGATAGTGCGCGTGGATGGTATTTCCGTTCCACTGCTGGGTAACCTCCGTCAGGTTCCGCAGGTGGGAGATCTCCAGCTCCAGCGGCACCCGGTCGGTGATATCCCGCAGGACATACCGGTAGTAATCCGACAGCCGGACGGTCATCTCCTGAATCTTGTCCAGCTCTCCAACCTGGGCCATGCCGTTAATCATGGCCAGATTGTTCACCAGGAAGTGGGGCCGGATCTGCAGCGTGCGGAAGCTCAGGTTCAGCTTCTGCTTTTCCAGCTCCGACTCCGCCAGCTTGAGGCTGAGGGAGTCCACCTGCATGCCCAGCCGTTCCAGAACAGCCACAGCATCATCCAGGGCGTTTGCCCCCTCGGCAATTCCGGTTCTCTGGGGCGCGGCGCTGTATTTTTCCAGGATATTGGAAAGGGTCCGGGCGGGCATCAGCAGCTTTCGGTTGACGGTATTTGTAATGTCTGCCAGGGCCACCGTCACCGCCAGGGACAAAATGGCCTGAAACAGGGCCAGAACTGTGGAGCGGAGCTGCCGGGTGCGGTCTAAGCTATGTACGGACAACGAGAAATCCGCTTCCACCATCGGAATGGTAAGGCCAGCGCTGCCGGAAACCAGAGACATTCTATAGGGCGTTCTGCTGTCCAGCAGGTAAGCTGTTTTGAGGAAGGTTTCCTCCGTAATCCAGCAGCCGCAGACATAATCATCGTATTTCCACAGCGTATAGAGAATCCGGCTTCCGTCCTCCAGGGTCAGCAGCCGGTATACACCGTTGCGGACCTCCCCCCGGCAGGCCTCCAAAAGCGCGGGCCGGATCTGCCTGTACTGGGAGAAAGGAATCTGTACGGCAACAGCCTCCAAAAAGCTGTCCCGGGAGACATCCAACGCGAAAAAGTAGTATTCCGTATAGGCCTGACGGTTGCACAGGGCGCTGGTTTCCTGAAGCCGGGCTACGGTATTGACCCAATCCATATTGGAGTACAGGAACATTTTCCGGTAGGAGCTTGTGAGCATGATCGTTTGCAGGTAGGTGTTGTTCCGCTGAAAATCAGAAGAAATGGCTTCCACCAGCTGATCCGAATAATCCGAAAGCTCCCGGTCTCCGGCTTTCCGAACCTGCGCGTAGTTCACAAGGCACAGCCCTGTACAAAGAAGCTGCACGACAACGCAAAAAACCAGGATGTATTTCACCTTATTGGATTTCACTGACAGAAGCCATTGTTTCATAGGATTACCCTTTCACAGAACCAAGTGTAATGCCCTTTTCAAAATACTTGGTCAAGAACGGGTACATAATCAGAATGGGGAGCATCGCGATGAAGGCGATGGCCATCCGCAGTCCAATGCTGGGAATGGCGCCGTTTGCGGGTGCCCGGCCATACTGGGTCAGATACTGGATGTTCTTCACCATAACGTTCAGCAGCTGCTGAATGGAGTATTTCGAAGAGTCACTGATATAGTATAACCCATTTGTCCAGTCATTCCAATAGTTCAGTCCCGCGAAAACAGCGATGGTCACAAAGATCGGCTTGCCCAGAGGCAGAACAATCTCCCGGAAGATCCGGAATTCCGAAGCGCCGTCGATCTTGGCGGACTCATAGAGCTCACTGGGAACATTGGTACGCAGATACGTTCTGACGATGATGGCGTTGAAGGAGCTGAACAGCAGATTCGGAACCAGCAGTGCCAGATAAGTGTCCTTGATGTGCAGCACCGTGGTGTAGATCATGTAGGTGGGAACCAGGCCGCCGTGGAAGAGGATGGTAAACAGGATCAGGAAATTGAACACCCGTTTGCCCGGCAGATTCCGCAGCGACAGAGGATACGCAACCAGAGCCACAATGGCAACATGGCAGATGGTACCGACCAGGGTGATGCACACCGTGGTGGCATAAGCCCGCATAATGACCGAGCCGGAATTCCAGATATACTTGTAAGCGTCCAGGCTCAGCTTCTTGGGGAAGATGGAGTAGCCGTTGATGAGCAGCGTGTTCTCGTCGGTGATGGACGATACAAACAGCAACACGAACGGAAAAATGATGACGGCCATCACCAGGATCATGACAATGGACGCAAACAGCTCAAAGCGTTTGTCCTGTTTTGACTTAACCATGGGGACACCTCCTTAAAACAGCGCGTCGTCACGGCTGACTTTTCGGGTGATGGCGTTGAACGCCAAAACCAGCGCGAAGCCGATGCACGACTGCAGGAAGCTGGCAGCCGCCGTCATGCCGATGTTGGGCTGAACAATCAGGCCCCGGTAGACGAAGGTGTCGATGGTCTGGGTCATATCCATAATCATGCCGGAGTTCTGAGGAACCTGGAAGAAGAGGCCAAAATCACTGTTGAAGATTCTGCCCATGTTCAGCAGCACCATGGTGATGATGGTGGGCTTCAGGTAGGGCAGCGTGACATAGCGGATGCTCTGCAGCTTGGAGGCCCCGCTCAGGTGGGCCACCTCATACAGGGAAGGGTCTATTCCCATGATGGTAGAGATGTACAGGATACATCCGTAGCCCGCGCCTTTCCAGGTATTGACAAGGGTCAGGATAAACGGCCATGGACCCGGGGTGTCATACCAGCTGGTCTTCTTGCCGCCCCAGGCCACGATCAGGGAGTTGAGAAGGCCCGTATCCGCATCCAGGAACGCGCGCACCATGTAAGAAACAATGATGATGGAAACCACAAAGGGCAGCAGCACGCTGCTCTGTGCAAGCTTACGCAGGGTCTTGTTGCCGATCTCGGTGATCAGGATGGCAAGAAACACGCCCACAATCACGTTGATGACCATGAACGCCAGGTTATAGCACAGGGTGTTGCGCACCATGATGGCGGTTTCGTTGTTGCGGAACAGGAACTGGAAGTTCCGCAGACCAACCCATTGGCTGCCCCAGATGCCGCCCTGCACCGTATATTTCTTGAAGGCCAGCACCAGACCGCTCATGGGCCAGTAGTTATTGATCAGCAGATACACAAATGCCGGCAGCATCATCAAATACAGCGGCAGGTATCCTTTGAACCTCTGCGCCCGAAGGCGCAGAGGCTTGGAATTCTTGCTCATAACTGTCTTCCTCTCTCAAGGAAGTATCTTAGCCCTTGGAGGCAAGCCACTCGTCCAGCTGGCGCTGGATCTCGGCGATCAGCTCCTGGTTACCGGCGGCATCCAGCTCCTCCAGGTACTTGGGAATATACTCGGCGGGGTCCACGGCACCGACGATCAGAGCTTTGTAGTACTTGGAACGGACGTTGCTGACGGCGCTGACGATGTCGGAAACGGGATCGGGGTCAAAGCGGAAGCCCAGCGCGGGGGAATTCACGGCGGTGGCGTTGTAATCCATGAACTGGTCATAGATGTCGGCAGGGCTGGTGCACCAGGGCGTGCACTTGAACTGGTTGGGCAGAATCCAGCCGGCATCCAGGTGGTAGCCCACGGTGGAAGCGTCCTTGCCCTCGGGGAAGTCCAGAAGGCCGTCGGCGTTGACAACATAATCCTCGCCCTCAACGCCCCAGTTGAGCAGGTTCATCAGCTCGGTGCTGGTCATGATCTCGTTGAGCATGGTCATGGCCTTGGCGGGGTCCTTGGAGCCTGCGCCGATGGAGTAGCAGAACACGGCGGAGGAGTTGGTGGTGCAGTAGGGGGTATCCAGCTGAACCATGGTCAGCGGGGTGCCGCTGCAGTTGGCCTGCTGGTCGGTCAGGGACAGAGGATGACCGTAGTCAGAGAAGAAGGAGAAAGCCTGGCCGGACTTGATGTAGGAGTAGTAGGACTCGGTGTCGGAAGCGGCGCCGGAGTTGATCCAGCCCTTGGTATACCACTTGTAGTGGTAGTCACACCACTCGCGGAATTCCTCGGAACCGACAATTTCCACGACCTCGGTGTTGTCCCGGTTCAGAAGCAGTCCGGCGGAGCCGCTGATGAAGTCGGCTTCCACGGTCTTGCCCAGGGCGGTGTTGTCAGCGGCGACCATCCACATATCGGGCTCCAGCTGGGAAACCTTCTCGAACAGAGCATCCACATCGGCCAGCGTTCTGATGTTGCTCACATCCAGATTGTGCTTCTCCAGAATGTCGGTACGGAAGAACATGGTGGGCTGCTGACAGGTCTCCTTGTGCACGGGCAGGCCGTACAGGAAGCCGTTCAGGTTGCAGACGGTAGCCAGCTCGGGGGAGGAGTAGGTGCCGGGGATGTCCTTGCCGTACTCAGCCATCAGATCAGTCAGATCCAGCAGGTAGCCGGCGTTCACCCAGCCGGGGCCCATGGCGGAGGGGGCGGTGAAGATATCCAGGCTGGCGCCGGAGCTCAGCTGCAGGGGAATCTGCTCCAGGTACATGGAGAAGGGCATAACCTCCAGCTTCAGGGTCATGTTCAGCTTGGGCAGGGTGATGGCGTTGACCGCGTTCATCACGCGCTCCAGCGCAGCGGCGTCAGGAGCGGTGGCAGGCAAAGCGATCAGCATATGAACCTCATAGGGTTCCTCTCCGGAATTGGCGGCGGCGTTGCCCTGGGCAGCTTCTGTGCCCTGGGCGGCAGGCTTGGTGTCGGCCTTCTGGCCGCAGCCGGCCAGCATGAGCGCAACCATCAGGATGCTGAGAATGATGCACAATACTTTCTTCATGCGATAGTTCCTCCGTTCTTTTTTTGCATCCTCCAAAAACTGCTTTTTGCGGTTTTGGACGAGGGTTTTTATTCTGACAAAAGTTTGCCTCAATGAAAAAGTTTATGTGTTTGAGCGCTCCATTCCCTTGTCTGCATTCCTGCAGGGCGCAGGATGCATAAACACCTAAGTTGTTTGACATCGTCTTCTGTAGGGGGCGGTCATGACCGCCCCGCCCGGGTTTCGACTAGAAATAAGCAGGTTTTTCTGGAAAACGTTACAACTCTATCCCACAACCGTTGCGGTGCGGTCATGACCGCACCCTACAGATGGCGCGCTGTTTCCCTCAGATTTCCAGAAAAAAAATCAAATCACACAAGTTTTTTCATTGAACCAAAAGTTTTGGAAATTCCGGCATACTTTTTGTGTATTGCGGGATTTTCAAAATGCGTTGTCAGAATAAAAGAACCGTCCAAAACCCAAGAGGGCAGTTTTTCGAGGTGCCCGTTTATTTACACTTCCTGACTTGCCAGGAAATAGTGCACGTGTTTTTCGGTGCGCCAGGGTTTGCCGTTTACGGTAACCCGAAGGGTGGGACAATCCGCGAAAATCTGAAGCTTGCTCAGCGGGACACCGCAGCAGCTGACCTCCACGGCTTCGCCGGTGCGCTTGGCCCAGATTCTTCCCTCCACGCCGTCGTCCCGGTAGGTCTGCTCCAGGCAGTCCGTCAGGTTCATGGCGAAGGTCAGCTCCCGGAAATTCTCGTCCGCGATGTGCATGGGCGCCTGGTCCAGCAGGAAGATGCCCCGGTTTTCCCTGAGGAACAGGGGGATCACATCAATCCGCTTTTCCCGGACAATCCACTCGCCGCCGCTGACCCGGGAATTGTCCTCCAGATCAATCCAGCTGCCCTTGGGAAGGTAGATGGCGTGCTCAGGCTGATCGAACACCGGGGCCACCAGCATGGCCTCGCCCAACATGTACTCGGTGCCGATGTTCCGAACGGTACGGTCCTCCTGGAACTCCAGCAGCAGGGGCCGCATCATGGGAAGGCCCCGGTCGCAGGTCTCGTAGGCGGTGCTGTACAGGTACGGCAGCAGCCGGTAGCGCAGCTTATTGATCTTCAGGAAGGCGGCCTGGGCGGTTTCCGAGAACACCCAGGGCTCTCTGGGGGTGGACTGGCCGTGGCTGCGGCTCAGGGGGCTCATCAGGCCCATCTGTACGGAGCGGATGTAGTCATCGTCGTCCGGCACGGTTCTGCGGCCTTCGTAATCGCAGTTGTAGAAACCGCCGATGTCAAAGCCCCAGAAGGACACGCCGGAAATGCCGATGCTCAGACCGCCGC
>OBLI01004158.1_pt1 | contig 10571 bp, 10 predicted proteins | sample 1519701 | NCBI WGS metagenome assembly OBLI01 (sample SAMEA3663005, study PRJEB22513) | pig gut metagenome | biome: pig gut; feature: pig-associated habitat; material: faeces | place: France | collected 2012 | reverse complement strand
TGTCCGAGCGCGGCAAGATTCTGCCCCGCCGTACCACCGGTACCTGCGCCGCTCATCAGCGCGACCTGACCACCGCCATCAAGCGTGCCCGCCAGATTGCCCTGCTGCCCTACGTCACTGACTGATTATCCGCCACATTCACCCCGAAGCCGACGGTTTCGGGGTGTTTTTGCATTTTTCTTTCGGAATTCTCCGGGCTTCCCCAGTTATCGACATGTTGACAAATCAACAAGCTTGTGGTACAATCTTGCGGATATGACAAAGAGAGGGATTGTAACATGTTTTTCTTAAAAGCTGCTTATTGCCGGATTTTCCAGGGAGCTTTCCGCCTGGCGCTGCCGGTGCTGCCCTATCGGGAGCCGGAAATCATCAACTGCTGTGCCGACCTGGTTCCGGTGATGGAAAAGGAGCACATCCGCTGCCCCCTCATCGTCACCGACCGGGGCATTGTGGAGCACGGGCTGGTTGCGCCCCTGACGGATATTCTGGAACGCCACGGCCTTCGCTGGGGGATTTATGACCGGACCCAGCCCAACCCCACGGTGGACAATGTGGAGCAGGCCCTGAACATGTATCGGGAGCTGGGCTGCGACAGCCTGATTGCCATTGGCGGCGGCTCCTCCATGGACTGCGCCAAGGCGGTGGGGGCACGGGTGGTGTATCCCAACAAGACCTTGAACCAGATGAGGGGCGTCCTCCGGGTGCTCCGCAGGCTTCCCACCCTGATTGCCATTCCCACCACCGCCGGAACCGGCAGCGAAACCACCCTGGCCGCGGTGATTACCGATGCGCCCCGGAAATACGCCATGATGAGCTTCCCATTGATTCCCCGGTATGCCGTTCTGGACGGCAAGCTTACCTGCTCTCTGCCGCCCCAGCTCACTGCCACCACCGGCATGGATGCCCTCACCCACGCCGTCGAGGCCTACATTGGCCGCTCCACCACCGCGCAGACCCGCCGCCTGGCTTTGGAGGCGGTGGAGCTGGTGTTTACCAATCTGAAAACTGCCTATTCCCAGGGGGACAACCTGGAAGCCAGGGAGAAGATGCTCCTGGCCGCCTACAAAGCGGGCATCGCCTTTTCCAAATCCTATGTGGGCTATGTGCATGCCGTGGCCCACTCCCTTGGGGGAAAATACAACACGCCCCATGGCCTTGCCAATGCGGTGATCCTACCCTATGTGCTGGAGCGCTATGGCAGCTGCATCCATGGCAAGCTCTTTGACTTGGGCGTTGCCGCCGGTGTGTGCCGGGAGAGTGACGACGTCCACCAGGGCGCGAAAGCTTTTCTTCAGGCTGTTTGGGAGCTGAACCGGGAGCTGGGTATTCCTCGGAAGCTGCCTGGCATCCAAAAGGAGGACATTCCCCTTTTGGCCCGCCACGGGGAAAAAGAGGCCAATCCCCTCTATCCCGTGCCCCGGCTCATGACCCAAAGGGAGCTGGAAGAAATCTATTATGACATTGCCGATTGGAGTGACGGTACTTGAATCAACAGGAAATTGCTGCCCTGGCCCAGCGGCAGCGGGATTATTTTTCCACCGGAATCACCCAGGATGTGAACTTCCGCTTGGAACAGCTGCAAAAGCTTCGGGACGCGGTGCAGGCCAATGAGGCCGCCATCCAGAAGGCCCTCCGGGAGGACCTGGGGAAAAGCGGCTATGAAGCCTTCATGTGCGAGACCGGCCTGGTGCTCTCGGAAATCAGCTATCTGCTGCGGCATACCAGGGGCTTTGCCAGGAGAAAAACCGTGTATACCCCCCTGGCCCAGTTCCCCTCCCACAGCTTTCGGCAGCCCACGCCCTATGGCTGCACTCTGATTCTCAGCCCCTGGAACTATCCCTTTCTGCTCACCTTAGAGCCTCTGGCCGATGCCATTGCCGCGGGCAACACGGTAATCCTCAAGCCCAGCGCCTATTCCCCGGCCACCAGCCGGCTGCTGAAGGAGCTGGTGGATCACCTCTTCCCCCAGGAATATGTGGCGGTGGTCACCGGCGGCCGGGAGGAAAACAGCGCCCTGCTGGAAGAGAAATTTGACCTGGTGTTCTTCACCGGCAGCCAGACGGTGGGCAAGGAGGTCCTTCGCCGCTGCGCCGAGCATCTGACACCCGCCGTGCTGGAGCTGGGGGGAAAGAGCCCCTGCATTGTGGAGGAGAGCGCCGATATTAAGCTGGCGGCCCGGCGGATTGTCTTCGGAAAATTCCTCAACTGCGGCCAGACCTGCGTGGCGCCGGACTATATTCTCTGCCACAGCAGCGTGAAAGACCGGCTTTTGGAGGAAATTCAGAAGCAAATCCGAATTCAATTTGGAGAGAACCCCCTGGAGAATCCGGATTACGGAAAGATCATCAACCGGAAGCATTTTTCCCGGCTCCTGGGCCTTATGAACGGCGGGAAGATCGTCACCGGCGGCCAGGTGGATGCCGACGGCTGCCGCATTGCTCCCACGGTTTTGGATGGGGTCAGCTGGGAGGACCCTGTAATGGAGCGGGAGATTTTCGGTCCCCTGCTGCCGGTACTCCCCTATGACCGGCTGGAAGAGGCGCTGGAACGGTTGGACCGTGGCTCCAAGCCTCTTGCGCTGTACCTATTCTCCAGGAACCGGGAGCACATTCACCGGGTGATGAGCCAGGCTCGGTTCGGTGGCGGCTGCGTCAACGATGTGGTGATTCACCTGGCCACAAGCCACATGGGTTTCGGCGGCGTGGGGGAAAGCGGCATGGGCGCCTACCATGGCAAGGCCGGATTCGATGCTTTCTCCCATGAGAAATCCATCGTGGATAAAAAGTGCTGGCTGGACCTGCCCATGCGCTATCAGCCCTATGGGAATGCCCTGTATGAACGGCTGCTGCACCTCTTTTTGCGATAATCACTGTTTATAAAAACGGACTGGAATTGCTTCCAGCCCGTTTTTTGTTGGGATATACGGCTTGATTTACTCCGGATTGCCCATGAGAATCTTTGCCAGAGCGGAGTTGCCGTCCAGCACCACGGTTTTCTCACTGCCGTTCAGGCTCTGCTTCAGGGCATCCAGCGCCAGGGTGAATTCATAGAAATCCTTCTTGTCGGCGGTGTCAAAGGCGGCGGCCAGCATCCGCATGTATTCGCCCTCGCCCTCGGCTACCAGCTGAGCCGCTGATGCTTCCGCATCGGAGACGATGATGTTCACCTGCTTGTCCACATTGTTGCGGATGATGGAGGCCTCGTAGTTGCCGTCGGCAGTGTACTTCTCCGCCATCTGGTTCCGCTCGGAGATCATCCGGCTGTAAACCGCGTTCAGGTTGGATTCCGGCAGGTCAAACTGCTTGATCTTCACATCCTCCACTCGAATGCCGTAGGTCCGGGCCAGCCGGTCCACATCGGAGGCAATGTTGGAATAGATGTCATTCCGCCGGGCACCGTCCTCCATGTTGATGATGTCCGCCTGGGCCAGGGTGCCCATGACGGTTTTCAGCTCGTTGTAGGTCAGGGCGTCCAGCCGCTGCTCTGCGGTGCTGGTGGAGCCCAGAGTCTGATAGAACAGCTTGGGGTCGGAGATGGACCAGAGGATGTAGCAGTCCACGGTCATGTTCTGCTTGTCAGAGGTGAGCACCTCAGAGGGCGGAATGTCGTAGAGCTGGGTGGCTTTGGTGAAGTACTTCACACTGTCCACAAAGGGGAGCTTGAAGTGCAGTCCTGCCTCAGAAGTGGTGCTGATGATTTTGGAGAACCGCACGGTGCAGGCGTATTCGTTTTCGGCCACGGTGAAGAAGCAGCCGGAGCAGATGGCCAGCGCCAGCAGCACGGCCACGCCCAACGCAATCCATTTTATTTTTTTCATATCAGTCATTACCTCCCACGGGAGCAATCAGGGTTTCCAGCGGCAGCAGCATCTGCACATCGCTGCCTGCGCCGGTGCCGGTATTTACAAAGAGCTTCACATCGGGCAGAATCTCGGAAATGGCTTCGTAGTACATCCGGGAACGGGTGATCTGGGGGTTGTTCACATATTCCGCGTACATGGCGTTGAACATGGCCACCTGCTCCAAAGCTTCGTTGATTCGCTTCTGCTTCAGATATTCTGCGTTCTGAATCAGCTGGTCCGCCTGGGCCTGAGCCTTGGGCAGCTGGGCGTTCTGGTAGGCTTTGGCATAATTGATGACGGTTTCTGCCTTCTGCTTGGCGGTTTCCACGGCCTTGAAAGCCTCAATAACCTCTTTCGTGGGGGGTTCCGCGTCCTGTATCTTCACATCCACCAGACTGAGACCGATGTCGTATTCGTCCAGGATGCTGGTCACCAGGTCCCGCACCTGCATCTGGATGTTCTCCTTGCCGTCGGTAAGCACCGCGTCCACGGTGGAGGAGCCCACCACGTTCCGCACCTGGCTTTGAATCAGATTTCGCAGAATCAGCTCCGGGTTGTTGGAGGAATACAGGTACTGCACCGGGTCGGAAATTTTGTATTCCACAAAGAAATCCACGTTGACGATGTTGTAGTCGCCGGTAATCATGGTGCTTTCACTGTCGTTGACGTTGTAGCTGTTTTTGTTGTTGGTGCTGTAGCCCAGCTCAATCTTCTGGTAGACGTTCACATCCACCTTTTCCACCTGCTGAATGCCAAAGGGCAGCAGGAAATGGACACCGGCGTCGGTCACATCGGTGACCTTGCCGAAGGTGGTTACAACCGCCTGCTGCTTGTCGTCCACGGTGTAGAAGCAGGTTCCTGCCGCAAGCACCAGAATGGCTGCCAGCACACATACAAGGATGATTTTAGCCTGGTTCTTGATGCCCTTTTTCGGCTTTTTGGGCGGCTGAGCCGCTGAGGGCCCGGCATAGTGATAGGTTCCGTTTTCGTCCATGTTTGATTCTCCTTTTTCTTTTTATCTGTTCCACGTGAAACATCAGGTCAATTCCGTCAGCAGTCCCTCGGCTTCCTCTTTCATCCGGGCGGCCACATAGGCGATGAGCATGATCCGCAGCACCTTGGCGATCCGCTCCCGGGCGCCGGGAATGGGCTCCTGGTAGTCCTGGAGCACCCGGTCGATGGCGGGCTGCCAGGCACCGCTCTGGTCCAGCTCCTTGGCGTGGGCGGCAAGCTTGACGAACATGAAGTACAGCTGGGAATCGTCGATGGTGTCGTCACCCTCGTCGTCCAGCTGGCCATTGATGTAGCCCAGCATACCGCAGATGCGCTCCATGGGCAGCACACCCTTGAGCATGTTGATGTTTAGAATCCGGCACAGCTGCCGCAGGGTATAGCGCTTGCTCTGGGGCGGTGAGAGAAAGCCTCGCTTCACCCAGTTCTGGATGATGTAGGGCTCCAGGCCAGTGATGCTGGCAACCTGGCTGAGCACCATGCCCCCGGCCAAAAACATGGGCTGGAACAGGGCTTCCACATTCCCTGCGTCCTCCGCCCTGGCTTTCAGCATGGTGCCTGGTAAGATCCACTCCATTTTGATGCCTCCTTTTGCTTCATGACATGATAATATCACATGGTCACGTGATTGTCAATAGCTAAGATATAATTTTTTATACCTTTCGGGTTAACTCAGCAAATTGGTTTTTGTCGAGACGTTTCGTAGGGAATGCATTCATGCATTCCGCCCCGGTAACGTCTTTTGCGGTGGTATGATAAATGGCGCAATGCCCCAAAATTGCAAACCCGTTACCATTTAACGAACCATGGAGGTTAACCGACGCTTTGGAACGCATAAATGCGTTCCCTACGCACGCGTTGGAACATATCCCATCCAGCGAACTCGGCAAATACCAATTGGACAACAAGCTGAGTCAAGCCAATCAGCATGCTTTTTTTCGCTTGTCACAGTTTCCAATTTCTTCTCCGGGGCAACCGCCATCTTTTTCTCTTTTTCCTCTTTACGGATTGGAAAAATTGTTGTAAAATAGTCTATCATCTGCCCAAAGGAGGAGCCGGACTTGAAATGCCTGAAATGCGGCCGGGAAACCGACCAGACTTTCTGCGAAAGCTGCCGGGAAGACATGGCCCGCTATCCGGTAAAACCGGGGACCATCGTCCAGCTGCCCAAGGACCGGGCTTCCTCCTCCCCCCGGGACAATCGCAGCTGGCACAGCGGCATCTCCCTGGAGGAGCAGATTGCGGGCCAGAAGCGTACCATCCGCCGGCTCAGCCGGGCGGTTGCCGCGTTGGCCTTGCTGCTGCTGGGCATGGGCGTGGCGATGTTTTTCCTGCTCAGGGGGCCCACCCAGCCAAAACCGGGACAGAACTATTCAACGGTTACCAAGCCCACTGAGGACCCCACCGTGCCCACCACTGGGCCGGAATCCAGCGGCTGAGCCGGTGCGTGTTCCACGTGAAACGCACAGAATAGAAAAACATTGCTGTTTCACGTGAAACAATAGCAAGGGCAAAAGGGAGAGAGAAAATGGGTATCATCATAGCAGTGGTGAATCAAAAAGGCGGCGTGGGCAAAACCACCACCGCCGTCAATCTGGCAGCTGCTCTGACGGAGCGAGGGCTGCGGGTGCTGGTCTGCGATTTCGATCCCCAGGCCAATGCAACCTCCGGCCTGGGCGTGGACAAGCGTAAAGTCAAGCACACCAGCTATCATATGCTCATCGGCCAGTCCACCCCACAGCAGGCGGTGGTGCACACCCAATATGCCGATGTGATTCCCTCCTCTGCCGACTTGGCGGGTGCCGGAGTGGAGCTCATCGGCATGGACCACCGGGAGCGGCAGCTGCGGGATGATTTAAATACCCTGCGGGAGGCTTACGACCTGATTTTCGTCGACTGCCCCCCCTCCCTGGAAATGCTCACCCTCAACGGCCTGGTTGCCGCCGACGGAATCCTGATTCCTGTGCAGTGCGAATACTATGCGCTGGAGGGGCTCAGCGACCTGATGGCCACCCTGAGAAGCGTCAAGCGGCGGCTGAATCCGGGCTTGGATATCTTCGGGGTGATTCTCACTATGTTCGACGGACGGACTAATTTCTCCACCCAGGTGGCCCAGGAGGTGCGCCGTCACTTCCCTGGAAAGGTGTTCACCACCTCCATTCCCAGAAACGTCCGCCTGGCGGAAGCCCCCAGCCACGGCCTGCCCATTACGGCCTATGACCGCAGCAGCCGGGGCGCGGTGGCCTATCGGGACCTGGCGGAAGAAGTGGAGCGGAAATTAAGAAGGTAATTCCCTTGCCCCAAGGCGGGAGCCGGGAATGAAACAACAAGGAAAGGAAGTTACAATGGCATCTCAAAAAGGACTGGGCAAGGGCCTGGGGGCGCTGCTGGGAGATTTTTCCGAACCGGCGGCGGAGGAAAGCGCCTATCGGATGCTGCCCCTGCACCGGGTGGAGCCAAACCCGGAACAGCCCCGACAGGATTTTGACGAAGAAGAATTGACGGCCCTTTCGGAATCCATCCAGCAGCATGGCATTCTCCAGCCGCTGACGGTGCGGGAGACGGGAGCCGGATACTATCAGATTATTGCAGGTGAGCGACGCTGGCGGGCCGCGAGAATGGCGGAACTGACGGAAGTCCCTGCCATTGTGGTGGAGGCCGACGACAAAAAGGCCATGGAGCTGGCGCTGATTGAGAATTTGCAGCGGCAGGACCTGAACAGCGTAGAGGAAGCCCTGGGCTACCGGTCACTGATGGAGGAATTCGGCCTGACCCAGGAGGAGGCCGCCAGTCGGGTGGGAAAATCCCGGCCTGCGGTAGCCAATTCCCTGAGGCTTCTCAGCCTGGACGAAAAGGTACTGGAAATGCTCCGCGCAGGCACCATCAGCGCCGGACATGCCAAGGCGATTCTCATGCTGAAATCCGGGAAAAAACAGCAGGAGGCCGCCCAGAAAATTGCAAATCTAGGGCTCTCCGTCCGGCAGGCGGAGCTGCTGTGCAAGAACATGTCCCGGGAGCAGCCGCCGGTGAAAGAAACGCCGGTGCTGAAGGTGGATTATGTAAAGGAATGCGAAAAATCCCTGAGCAAGCACCTGGGCCGTGGGGTAAAAATCGTCAACGGCAAGCGCAAGGGCCGCTTTGAATTGGAATTCTATGGACAGGACGACCTGCAGAATCTGCTGGACGCCCTGATGAAATTGCAAAAATAACCGTTATCAAAGGAGTTAGAAGTATGTTAGACATTAAGAGAATCAAGGAAAATCCCGATGCCATCAAGGCAGGCCTGAAAGCCAAGGAGGTGGACTGCGACGCCATCATCGACCGCATCCTGGAGCTGGACGAGCAGCGCCGGGCCCTCATCGCCTCCACCGAGGAGCGGAAGGCCCACCAGAACAAGGTCTCCAAGGAAATCCCCCAGATGAAGAAGCAGGGCAAGGATGTGGCTCCCCTCTTCGCCGAGATGGCGGAGCTGAAGGCCGGCATCGCCGCCGATGCGGAGAAGCTGGATGCCGTGCTGGCGGAGTACCGGACCTGCATGCTCAGCCTGCCCAATATGCCGGACCCGGACCTGCTCCCCGGCGGCAAGGAAAACAACCAGCCCCTGCGCTACTTCGGCGAGCCCCACAAATTTGATTTCGAGCCCAAGCATCATGTGGACCTGTGCAATGACCTGGGCCTCATTGACTATGAGCGGGGCGTGAAGCTGGCCGGTGCCGGCAACTGGATGTACACCGGCATGGGAGCCCGGCTGGAGTGGGCATTGCTGAACTACTTCATCGATACCCACATCGCCGACGGCTACGAATTCATCCTGCCGCCTCACATGCTGGAGTACCAGTGCGGCGAGACTGCGGGCCAGTTCCCCAAGTTCGCCGACGAGGTCTACAAGATCGCCAACCCCACTGACGACCGGATTCACTATATGCTCCCCACCGCCGAGGCTGCCCTGGCTTCCGTGTACCGGGATGAGATTCTCAGCGAGGCCGATCTGCCCAAGAAATTCTTTGCCTATACCCCCTGCTTCCGCCGGGAGGCAGGTTCCCACCGGGCGGACGAGCGGGGCATGGTCCGGGGCCACCAGTTCAACAAGGTGGAGATGTTCCAGTTCACCCGGCCCGAGGATTCCGATGCCGCCTTTGAAGAGCTGGTCACCAAGGCCGAGAACCTGGTGAAAGGCCTGGGCTTCCACTTCCGTACCGTGAAGCTGGCCGCCGGTGACTGCTCCGCCTCCATGGCCCGGACCTATGACATCGAGATTCAGATTCCCTCCATGAACGGCTACAAGGAGGTTTCCTCCGTGTCCAATGCCCGGGATTTCCAGGCCCGTCGGGGCAACATCCGTTTCCGCCGGGAGGCCACCGGCAAGCCCGAATTCGTCCACACGCTCAACGGCTCCGGCCTGGCCACCTCCCGGATTTTCCCCGCCATGGTGGAGCAGAACCAGCGTGCCGACGGCTCCGTGGTGGTGCCCGAGGTGCTGCGGAAATACCTGGGCGGACTGGAAGTCATTGAAAAGAGTAAGAAATAATTTTTAAAGAAAGGAACATAAAACAATGAAAGCACCCAAGAAACCCGGCTGGTGGGATGAGTTTGTGGCCTTTGCCATCAAGGGCAATGCCATGGCGCTGGCAGTTGGTACCATCATCGGCGCGGCCTTCTCCACCATCACCAAGTCCATCACCGACGACATCATCATGCCCATTGTTGCCATCTTCATGGGCGGCATCGACTTCTCTGAGCTGAAGATCACCCTGCCCCGGCTCTTCGGCGAGGCTCCTGTGGACGAGGCCGGAAACGTCATTGCCAACACCCTGAACTACGGCAACTTCATCGCCGCCGTGATCAACTTCCTGATCCTGGCCCTGGTGGTGTTCTTCCTGGTCAAGGGCATCAACAAGATCGCCGACGCCGCCAAGAAAAAGGAGGAGCCCGCTCCCGAGCCCGCCGCTCCCGCCGAGCCCGAACCCAGCAAGGAAGAGCTGCTGCTGGCAGAAATTCGCGACATCCTGAAAAAGCAATAACCCCTCCAACCTGGAAGCTTCGGCTTCCAGGTTTTTTATGGCTGGGAGGCTGGGGAGAAAAGCTCCTGAATGGGGGCGAACCGGTAGCCCATGTCCTCCCACCGGGTGAGCAGCTCATCCAGAATGGCGGCGTTGGTCTTGCTGGTGGAGTGAAGCAGCACCACCGCCCCGGGATGGATACGGGGCAGGAGCTTGTTGAAGGCCGCTTGGGCCGTGGGCTGGTCGTCGTTTTTCCAATCCACATAGGCCAGGCTCCAGAAGACGGTTTTGTAGCCCAGATTCTTTGCCTGGCGGAGATTTTCCTCGCTGTAAATCCCCTGGGGCGGCCGGTAGTATTTTTGCATGGGCTCCCCCACCGTCTGCTCATACAGCTGTTCCAGATCCTCCAGCTCCTTTTGGAAGGCGGCGGGGTCGGAGATGCGGCTCATGTCGTAGTGGTGCATGGTGTGGTTGCCCACGGTGTGCCCCTCGGCCACAATCCGGCGCACCAAATCGGGATTTTTTTCCAGATAGTTTCCCACCAAAAAGAAAGTGGCGCTTACATTGTGCTTTTTCAGGGCATCCAGAATCTGCGCCGTGCAGCCGTTCTCGTAGCCGGCGTCAAAGGTGAGATAGATCACCTTTTCGGTGGTGTTCCCCAGATAGGCCGCGTCGTATTTTTGCAGCTGGTCCACCCCGGCGCTGCCTACGGGGCTGGT
>OBLI01004157.1_pt1 | contig 10571 bp, 8 predicted proteins | sample 1519701 | NCBI WGS metagenome assembly OBLI01 (sample SAMEA3663005, study PRJEB22513) | pig gut metagenome | biome: pig gut; feature: pig-associated habitat; material: faeces | place: France | collected 2012 | reverse complement strand
CCAAACTGACAAACCAGATTGGTCACTACACAAAAGAGAAAGGACTTGCAGAAAATAGTATCCAAAAGTTATTGTTGCAATTGGCTCATAATGCAGGAAGTATGGGATTCAAACGTCAAGACGTTTATGAGGGACTACAACATGTTTTTCCATCAAGTTTAACTCAGGACGAGAAACTGAGAAAAATAGGAAATCTTCTTCGAAAAATAGCGAAAGAAGGATTTATTACAAAAACTATTAGTGGAAAACAATGGATTATTACAGAAAAAGGTGAACAAGAATTGAATTATTAATTTGTTACATAATTGCGATTGTCAAGTCATAATATGGGCATATTCGGTCGTTATAAGTCGTTATAAGTCGTTTTAAGTCATTTTAAGTCGTTATTTGGCTATTTGAGGTCGTCACTTGGGCATAACTCATGTAACTGGCATGTAACTGGGCGACTCGAAACAGCCCTAAAACAGAGCAAAAGCCCTTTAAAACAGTGCTTGGCGCATGTAACTGGCATGTAACTGAATAAAAAACTCGTATGGATACTAGTATTCATATATATGGTCATTTCTCTGACGGCATCTTGCATCACATAGAGCGTGAAAACACGCTCAACGGCAACCGTGACCTTTCGGGCAACCTTTTGCCTTGAAGCAAAGTAAAGACCGTTTTTCCCCAGCATCTGTATTTTTTGTATGAATAATGCAATAGGCTTCAACTGCTTACGAAGCCGCTTTCATTGCTCTACGAAATAGGCTTCATTGACTATCGAAGCCTATTTCATATTTCAAGGCTTTTCTATTCAAAGTTTTCAATAGGGGTGCTGAGTAGTTACTAAAGGCTGCTGCAATGTGGGCTAAGAGAAAAAGAATTGAAAAAAAGGGAATGACATTACATCATTCCCTCAAGTTTTTCCTGTGCCTCGCGCATATCCTCCTCAAATCTGGTATGATCGAGCAAGAACTCTTTCCTACCGCCAGCAAGCAACTGAAACAATGCCGGATTCATTCCCTCCACATACTGAGCAATTGCATATTCGATATCATCCCGCTGCGTAGGGTTGGTGGAAAATTCATATACACGAAGTTTCTGGTGAATAAAGCAATAAGCCGACTCGATACAGTCTCGTCCGATCTCAGCCATTTCCTGCTTATCATCCATAAGAGATTTGTCCATATTACAATTTACAATTATTATACGATAAAGAAAACTCCTATGAGCGCTTACACCCATTTACAGGAGCGGTGTCATATATACTGGCAGAAGCAAAGTCTGCTCATCCTTTTGCAAATCCTTAGTATATATAAGGTATCTCTGGCCAATACGATCGGAGTATTTTTGGCAGAACGCATCGAGAGAGGCGTGGGTTTTATAACCTGATGACTTCACCTCTATCGGACATAGTTTGTTGCCCCGAGAAAGAAGGAAATCAATCTCATAAAAATGAGTCTTATCTTTTGGAAAAGTATAATAAAACAGTCTGTCACCTAAAGCCCTGAGCATCTGCGCCACTAAGTTTTCATAGACATATCCCATATTGGCAGAGAGTTTGTCACTCAAAAGTTTATTATAGATGATGTTTTCCGTAAAATCCTTGTCCCAAAACGCCAAGGTAACAAAGAGACCAGTATCGCCCACATAGAGCTTATACTTTCCATAATCCGCTGTCAACGACATTCCAACCTGAGGGTCGTCTGCATGATAAGCAATATTAATGGTCTTGCTATCCTCCAAATTAAGCAGCAACTCATCTATTTTTGCGGAAGGCATGTTACCTACTACAGGAGTCGGTTGATAACGCATCAAATTCCTGCTCAGCTGTGATGGTATTGCCATAAAGAGTTTAGAGATACGACCAGTAGAGTCAATCTTTCGGAAATCATCAGCATAAAGTTGGATAATCTGGCGCTTTACCATATCCACACTTTGCAAATTCTTAGTATCAAGATACTCATTGACAGCCTGCGGCATTCCCCCCACAAGCATATACAAGCGAAGGTCGCGCATCTTCATGCGATTAATCCCCTCTCCCAATGACATTCTTTTCTCAAAAACCTGTTTTAGCAACGACATGCCAACCTCATCACCCAATGCCCATCTGAATTCCTCATAATCCATCGGGAACATTTCTACACGATGTTCCTCACTCGGAATATTGATGTCTTTGGTATTTTTGTGGATGCTGATAAGCGAACCTGTCTCTATGTAATCGTAACGCCCATCTTTTACCAAGTACTTGATTGCCTGGCGTGCCTTTGGACACTGCTGGACTTCATCGAAAACAATCACCGACTCATGCTCATAAAGAGATGTCTGATAAATATTCTGGAGATATAGGAAGATATAATCCAAATCCATCAAGTTCTCAAACAAGTCCTTTACATCCTGCGAAGCTTCATTGAAGTCTATCAATATATAAGAACGATACTCCTTTTTGGCAAATTCCTCCACAATGGTGGATTTACCAATACGCCTTGCTCCTTCCAAAAGGAGAGCACTTCTCCCTTTGGAAGCAGCCTTCCATTCTAATATTTTTCCATAGACTTTCCGTCTGAATTTTCTTTCTGACATAAATATCCTCCTAATTACTTCATTTTCAGGCGCAAAGATACAGAAAAAGATTGGTTTACCAAAATCTTTTGGGCGAAATTATAGTCCCATACTAAAATCTTTTGGATGAAATTATAGTCCCATACCAAAATCTTTTGGGCGAAATTATAGTCCCATACCAAAATCTTTGGCTGTTTTTCCTCATTACTTGACATTTTTCATCGAGAGTCCGATGCGCTTGCGCTTCAAATCCACCTCAGCCACACGAACCATCACATGCTCATGGAGTTTCACAACCTCTGAAGGATCGCTGATGTAGCGGTTTGCCATCTGAGAAACATGAACCAGACCATCGTTGTGGACACCTATATCTACAAAGGCACCAAACTTGGTAATGTTGGTAACAATGCCCGGCACAACCATGCCCACCTGCAAATCCTCAATCGTCTTGATGGAAGCATCAAACTCAAATTTCTCCACCTCGCCACGAGGGTCCAGTCCAGGCTTGTCCAACTCAGCCATGATATCAGTCAAGGTAGGCATACCCACCTCCTTGCTCACATATTTCTTGATATCTATCTTCTTCTGCAGAGCCTTGTCCTCCACGAGTTGCTTCACCGTCACGCCCTGATCTTTCGCCATCTGCTCTACCAGCGCATAGCGTTCTGGATGCACGGCACTATTATCAAGCGGATTCTTGGCACCAGGAATACGCAAGAAACCAGCACACTGCTCGTAAGCCGAAGGACCCAGACGAGGCACCTTCTTCAACTGGGCACGAGAGGCGAAGGCACCATTCTCCCTGCGATACTCCACGATATTCTTGGCAAGCGTAGGACCCAGACCACTCACATAGGTCAACAGATGCTGTGAAGCCGTATTCAGATTGACACCCACAGAGTTCACGCAGCTCATCACCACCGTATCCAGACTTTTCTTCAACTGACTCTGATCCACATCGTGCTGATACTGTCCCACACCGATGCTCTTAGGATCAATCTTCACCAGCTCCGCCAGAGGGTCCATCAGGCGACGGCCGATAGAAACCGCACCACGCACCGTCACATCCTCATCCGGGAATTCATCACGGGCTATCTTGGAAGCCGAATAGATGGAAGCACCATCCTCGCTTACCACATAGATATCCACAGGATGATCGAAAGCGATTTCGTGCAGCCAGTCGCTCGTCTCACGGCTCGCCGTACCATTGCCCACAGCCATAGCCTCCACATGATACATCTTCACCATGCGCTGCAGAGCTGCAGTAGCCTCGCTGCGCTTGCTGCGAGGAGGATGAGGAAATACGATTTCATGATGGATGAGATTGCCCTGTGCATCCAAACAGGCCGTCTTGCAACCATTGGCGAAACCTGGATCCACTGCCATTACTCTCTTCTGTCCGAGCGGAGCTGCCAAGAGCAACTGACGCAGGTTTTCAGCGAATACCAGAATAGCCTCCTCGTCAGCCTTCAACTTGCTTGATGCAGCAAACTCCGTTTCGATACTTGGTTTCAGCAGACGCTTGAAAGCATCATCCACAGCCTCGCCTACCAAGGTCTGGCATTCACCATAACCATGTACGTAATGGCGCTTCAACTTATCCGTACACTGTTCGTCATCAGCAGAGATGCTGACACGCAGAATACCGGCAGCCTCTCCACGACGCATAGCCAACAGGCGATGAGAAGAACAGCGCTTCAGAGGTTCCGAGAAGTCGAAATAATCAGAGAATCGCTGAGCCTCTTCCTCATCCTTCTTCTTAGCCACCACCTTGGAAGTGATGATGGCGCCACGTCTGAACTCCCCACGGATGGCATTGCGGCTTTCCTCGCTCTCGTTCACCATTTCAGCGATGATGTCCTTGGCGCCCTGAATAGCAGCATCAGCATCAGCCACCTTGTCACCCACATATTTCTTAGCCACCTGCATGATATTACGTTCACGCTGGAAGAGCAGAGTTTGTGCCAAAGGTTCCAACCCCGCCTCACGAGCAATCTGTGCACGGGTTCTGCGCTTCGGTTTGAAAGGCAGATAAATGTCTTCCAGTTCCGTAGCGTCCCAGCATTCCTCGATACGCTTCTTGAGTGCATCCGTCAGTTTTCCCTGTTCATCGATCGTCTTGAGAATGGTTTCCTTACGTTTCGCCATCTCCTTGAGTTTATCGTTAGCCTGGGCGATGGCTTCAATGTTCACCTCGTCCATATTACCCGTCTTCTCCTTACGGTATCGGGAGATGAAAGGGATAGTACAGCCCTCTTCGAGCAGTTCCAATGTATTTTCGACAGCCTGCTCTCTCAGTTTGAGCTGCGCTGCGATAATCTTAGTAAATTGATTCATCATTATATTATATTTTTCCAAATAATACGATTTATTCTGGAAATAAAAAGCGGAGAGTGTCATCAGGCACCCTTCGCTCCTTACTTTTATTTAAGAATTGCTTTCTCAACTTTTTTTGTCCTGGTATATACCTAAAGTATAAGCCGTAATTGCCAAAACGCATACGAATATGCACACAACAATAGTCATCATATTTTTTTATTTTTATTGAATTTCCTATATCTATTATTCTTATACTTAACCCCATTATTGATGCTTTGAGTGCTTTTCTTCAGCAAGAGATAACCTAACCAAAAGGTTAATGCTGCCGAAAAGATGACGCTCACAACAATCCAAGGATTACTCATATCGCCAAATGCAGTTGTGAGTAGCATTGCCGTTATTAGATATTTTGAAATATCTAAAAGCCATTTGCCCAATTCTTTATTCAGTTCCATTTTCACACATATTTAAATTATATTCGCAAAAGTACAACGAATAATTGAATTCTCCAAATATTTCAAACAGATTTTTGAGTTTCAATTGAAAAATAAAGCAATTTATAGAGATGCAAAGGTACATAAAAAAAGTCGCAAAGACGAAACTCCTTGCGACTTTTAAGATTTATTTCTTGATAGTAAACTCAAATTTCAAACCACCCTCCGGCAAGTTATTCACCCGGATGGTTCCCCCATGCAGCAGCACGGCATTCTTCACGATGGCAAGCCCCAGTCCCGTTCCACCCATTTTTCGGCTCCTTCCCTTATCCACACGGTAGAAGCGTTCGAAGAGGCGGGCGATATGCTCCTGCGGCACACCCTGACCATTATCTCTGAAGACAAAGTGCCACTTGTTGCCTATCTCCTTACCCTCCAGCGTGATGGTCGTTCCGTCACCGGCATAGGCAATGGCATTATCAGTAAGATTGCGGAACACACTATAGAGCAGACTGCGGTTTCCCTTCACCACGATGCGCTCAGGCAGCAGGTTGTGGAACCCCATCTTGTGCTCCTCCCTTTCCAGCGCCGTTTCCCTCATGATGTCTCCCACCATCTTCGTGATATCCACCGCCTCGAAGTCTATCATGTCCGAACCGTCGTCCAGTCTGTTCAGCGTCGAGATGTCTCTCAGCAGGGAGGTAAGCCGTTCGCTCTGCGCATAACATCTCTGCAGGAACTGCTCCTTCATCTCCTCGCTGATATGCGGATTGTCGAGTATCGTCTCCAGATAGCCCTGTATGCTCGCCACCGGAGTCTTCAGTTCATGAGCGATATTCTGCGTCAGTTGCCGTTTCAGGATATCCTGTTCCCTTCGGGTGGTCTGGATACGCTTATACATCTTGATGATGCGTTCAGCGATTTCACCCAGTTCATCATCCGGGAATTTAGCCAGATCCTCTATCTCTAAGCTCTCGTTATGATCAGCCTTGTAGGCGAAGATGCGGAGCTTGGCAATATTCTTGCCAAGCCGATGGGTGAACCGGTAGAGTACGATGGTCAGGATGATGATGGCGAAAACGGCAAACCAGATGTAATGCTGGTCAGCCTGCAGCGATTTGGAGAGATCATCATTATAAGGCAAGGCACTTCTGATGATGATAGAGTCGGCAGGGAAATAGGAAGCCACATAGAAGTAATCCTGCTTCAGGGTCTTCGACTCTCGCTCCACGCTCGATCCCTGTCCATTCTTCAGCGCCTCTTGTATCTCCTTGCGGTTCAAGTGATTGGCAAAACGGTCATAGTGCTTGCTCATATTGTCGTACACCACCTTGCCGTCGGGCCTTATCAGGGTAACACGCAGATCCTTGCTTTCATGTTCACGGATGAAAGCATTCAGTTTGGTTTCCGCCACGACGAGTTTCGAGCGACTCACGCTGGGCAGAGTCTCCAGACTATCGCCGTTGCTCAAGATGATTCCTCTATCATGAGCCAGCGAGAGATCCTCCGCTAAGAGGGCGTTGTAGTTTTCCAGTTTCATCGTGAGCGTACTGATCTTATACTGTTTCTCACGAGTCTGCTGGAACATGATAAAACTGACAGCGAACACAAGGAACACCGTCAGCACCATGAGATACAGTTTTCGCCCAACTTTGGATTTCGTCTTTTTTATTTTCAGCATAGATAAAATCCTTTCTTATCACGCATCAAAATAATATCCGAAGCCGAGTCGGGTGACGATGCACTTCGCAAACTTACCGATTTTCTTTCTCATACGGGTGATGTTGACATCCACCGTTCGGTCGAGCACGAGCACATCCTTAGGCCATACGCGGTCGATGAGTTCCTGGCGGGAGAACACTCTTCCCTTCTCTTCCAGGAGAAGTCGGAGCAATTCAAATTCTGTTTTGGTGAAAGGCACATTCTCTCCATCAATGCTCACCGTCTTCTTGTCGATATTGAGCACCAATCCCTGATAGCTGATGACGGTAGGTTCAGCATCCTTGCCCTGCTTATCGGCAGTACGGCGGATGACAGCCCTCACACGCACCATCACCTCACGGATAGAGAAAGGTTTGGAGATATAGTCGTCTGCCCCGAGATTGAAACCGGTAACGGTATCGTTCTCAGTATCGCGAGCCGTCAGGAATATAATAGGAATCTGAGCCGTAGCCACATTCTCCTTGAGTTTCTTCGCCAGTTGGAATCCGCTCATACCTCCCATCATCACATCAAGCAGCAAGAGGTCGTAGGAAGCAATGTCTTTCTCCAGAGCTTCCTCAGCCGAGTTGGCAGTTTCTACCAGATACCCCTCGGTTTCCAAGTTAAATTTCAGAATCTCACAGAGGTCCTGTTCATCATCCACCACAAGGATTTTATAGTTCTTTTCGTCCATCTTTATAATATATAATAAGGTATATATAGTCTGAGGTCTTTCCTCGGGTGCAAAGATACGACAAAAAATCTGTAACACGCATTACATTCTATTACAATTTCATTTCAAAAGCAAGTAAAAGATGTGACGGGGAATCATAGTTGTTTGATTCCTTCAAATGATTTTGACCGGAAATGACTTTGACCAAATGACCGGATTCCCATCTGCCTTCCTTGATGGCTGGAATTTGCCGTCTATGACGACCGAGGTTGGTCGTCTATTAAGACCGAGCTTGGTCATCATAGACGACTGGCTTGGGTCGTAAGCGCACCACCCTTTTACAGACCATGCCAAAACACAAAAGCGGTCATTTGGTCAAAGTCATTTCCGGTCAAAATCGTCTGCACACTGCGGTGGACAAGACAGGGTGCTTGTCCTCATCGACAAACACCCTGACTTCATCACAAATATAAATGCAATCTATTAAATAAAAGTGTAAATGATTTAAAACTCATCCCATGCTTCCCAGGAATTATAACCTTTGGATCCCATATTAACTTCTTCTTTGGTATCATCGATGACTTTTTTTCCTTCACCTGGCAATACAGACTCTCCATTTTTTTGTATAGAGCCATCGAGAAGATTAGTTTCCATGACGGTTTCCATGATAGTAATCGCTGGAGTAATATATTTCATTTTCATGATTTGTCGTTTCATTAATTATTTAACCATAAATTTCTGTCCGTTCTTGACATAAATGCCTGCAGGCAAACCTGCTGCATCACCATTAGCACTTACCATCTTGCCTTCGAGGTTGAAGACAGGTGTCAATGTATCTGTACCGGCAACAATCGTTACATCCTCTATACCTGTTGTCTCGTCGAAATTCTCACCACCGAAGACAGAAGCCTGCTTAGAACTTGCAGGCAGAGAAGTCGACTTGTCAATACCGAAGAAGCTGTTATAGTCATCCATACCGCCATTACGATCGTTGGTCTGTACCAAACTCTTGTTAGGCTTCCAGGTTGAGGTTTTACCTGTATAGAATCTGAACTTATAAACAGGATCAGACTTGGTATTGGCATAAACATAGCTATACTGAGGGATGGTCATCTTGGCAGCTCTAGCATTCTCGTTACCCAAGTAGTTGCCTACGAAACGATATTCCTTAGTTTCTGATGCCTGTCTCGACTGCACTGTGGTAGTAGACTGGACAACGGTTGGCAGAGGATTACCCTCAACAGCCTCATAGTTCTTTACTACAAAGACTGGATCCTGGTCAGACTGCTCACCATTGTATGGCTTGATCATATACGACTCGTGTGCCCAGAGTACAACATCGTCATCTGCTACATTGTCAGTCGCAGCAGCAATTTTCTCACTCCACATTCCGTTAGTATCCTTCATTTTGGTTCCATCAGCATTCTTTGTACTATGTTTCAAAACGTCCTGAGTAAAGTAAAGCACAATCTTATTCTTTCCATTAACACCGAGATTGCGTGTCACCTTATTAAAGAGACAGAGCTGAGTATCACTGCCGAAGGTATCAAGTACCTGCTTCTTGGTCATATTGAAAGGAACACAGAGTGTCCACCACTGACCTGGCTTCATCGGTATCTTGTATTCACGAGTTGACTTGCTGTCGCCGTTTACCAAGACAAAGCGACGAGTACCCATGTGGGCTATCTTGCGAAGTTCGTCCTCTGTATACTGACCTTCACCCGTGCCTAGTACAAAGCCAGCTTCTTTCAGTGTGGCATAATCTTCTTCTGTAAGGTTAGAACGATATTTAGTCACACCATCCCAATTATAACCATAGGAGTTGACAATATAAGAACGAACCCACTGGCTCTGGCTTGGCCAAATATACTGACGTCCCAAGTAAGTATCCTGATAACCATAGTCAACTTTAGTACCAATATATGGAGCATTCGACATTCCCTTCTTAAATTCAGGATCTGCGCCTTCCTTTCCTACTGCAAGAGGAGTATTGGCATAATCCCAAGTACCACCTTCAGGGCATGTTTCATACGTACGAGAAGTATCTGTAAAGTCCTTGGCATCTTCATCTGATGTAGAAGAAGGATAATGCATGATACAGAAGTAAACTCTACCATTTTTGTAGTTCTCACGATTAGCAAAGCCTTCACCCTTTGCATCATCACGCAAATTACCAGAAGAAGGGTCGAATCCACTATTACCCATCAAGGTGTGTGCAGAGAAAGCTGTACCTTCACCCCAGTTTGAATAAAAGATAGCTTTACCTACTGGCATCAGAGGTGCCTTAGTACCCTGAAAGTAAACATCCTGATACTGACGGAAGTTAAAGGCGAAAGGACCAATATACTTCACGCTGGCAGGAATCATCAATACTGTTTCTGTCTGCTCAGAAGTCAGAGCAAAGGCAGAATTACCAATGAAGCGCAGTTTCTCATTGAATACAAGATTGGTAATATTCAAACCACAGAAAGCGCCATCATCTATCTTGTCAAGATTCTTAGGGAATGAAATACTTGTCAAACCTGTACCCACAAAAGCCTCCTTACCAATGTATGTCAGGTTAGCGCCCAATTCAATGCTTGCCAATTTACCAGCATAAAGGAAAGCTTTTTCACCAATCTCTGTCAAAGAGTTTGGCAGAGTTATATTGGTCAAGAGAGTCACACCACCACCCGTATAAAATGTATTAGCACCTATCTTCTCATATCCTTCAGGTACGATGACATGAGTGAGTTTAAAATTTTCTCCTTGCAAATAAAAAACCACCTGAGCAGGAGTCTCCTTGCTCTCATTCAGAGGCAATGTTAATGTTTCAAGCGCAGAGTATCCTTGTGCACCATTCGCAGCAAAAGTTTCCTTAGAGAAATCTTTGCATGTAGCTGCCCCCAAATCAAGGGTTG
>OBLI01004155.1_pt1 | contig 10573 bp, 12 predicted proteins | sample 1519701 | NCBI WGS metagenome assembly OBLI01 (sample SAMEA3663005, study PRJEB22513) | pig gut metagenome | biome: pig gut; feature: pig-associated habitat; material: faeces | place: France | collected 2012 | reverse complement strand
TCACCGCGGCGGCGGTGGCTGCGGCCATCGCCGCGGGGAGAGACCCCGCTGTGCCGCTGAACGGCACGGAACTCCATGGCCTGGGCGGCCTGACGGAGGATTATAACGATAATGATATCGATCTGCTGGTGCGGGGCGGCGTCACGCCTCTGGAGAGCGTGGGCGGTGTGATCTCTCCTGTGCGGGGCATCACTACCCGCACCACTACCGGAGGCGTGGCGGACGCCACTTGGCGGGAACTGACCACTATCCTGGTGGTGGACGACATCATTCCCACCGTGCGCGCGGCGCTGCGGAGTAAATTCAGCCGGGCCAAGAACACGGCCAGAGGCCGCGGCGCCATTCGCTCCCAGGTCATTGTGGAGCTGGAAAAGAAGATGGCGGCGGAGATCATTGACGGGTATGGCGAGGTGACGGTAACCGCTGACCCGGAAGACCCCACTGTGTGCCTGGTGGAATTCAGCTTTGCCGTTGCTCACGGCCTGAATCAGATCTACCTGACCGTACACATCACGGTATAAGCACCGCTATGGCCGGGCAGCCCCTTTTGGGAGCTGCCCGGCTGAAAAGAACAGCACGGCGGTGAAAGCCGCCCGAAAAAGAAAGGAGATCGTATGGAGGGTAAGGGATTTCCTACCAGTTCTGATATCTATCTGGAGCTGGAGGGCAAAAAAGTGGCCGTGGTGCAGGGCTATACGGCCAAGGCCAGCAAGAGTGCCCGAAATGTGGAGGCATTTGGCGAAAGCGAGCCGGTGGCTACCATCGAGGGACAGCGAAAGTATACGCTGGAGCTTACCAGACTGTATGCCACGGATGACGCCGTGTCCGACGGGATCAATTTTTATGACCTGAAGGATTTTTCCCTGGTCATCTGCAAGCCGGACCGAAAGATCATTTACAGCGGCTGTGAGTGGAGCACCATCCAGGAGGAGGGACAGCTCAACGCCATGGTGGCGGAGAAGATCACCGTGGTGGCCTCCAAGCGCATTGAGACCACAGCATGAGGGACATTGATGAGCTTCGGTCGCTGACTGCGGGGAGACTGCTGACCATATGGCGGGAAAACCAGGATGCGGAGCCGCTGGAGCGGGCGCTGCTCTGCAATGCCCAAGTGCTGGCTGAGAGCTGTTTTTTCCGTGGCGAGCCTGTGTTTGAAAACCGGGAGGCGGTCCTTGCTGAACTGACAGGACGGCAGATGGAGCAGCTTTTGCGGACACTGGCCGGCGGCAGACAACCCCGGCCTGCCGGGGAAAACCCAACTTTTGACCAGGAACGCTTCCTGCGCCTGAAAGGAGAGTGAACCATGGAGTACATCCTGGAAGAACTGCTGCGGCAGAAAAGGGCGCTGGCTGCACTGATGACCGGCGGAATGCCGGAGGAGGAGCCTGAGCGCACCGAAGATGGGACGAGGACCGGGAGTAAGCCGCAAGATCCGCTGTACAGGACCGAAATCCAAGCGAATATGGCTGCCACAAAAAGGAAAAATGGCGGTCAGTGGGCCGGTGACCTGTTCTGGGAAGAAACATGGGGCGGAGCAGATACCGGCGGCGGTATACAGCCCGGGATGACAGAACTGTCATTTCACAATGAAACTTCTTTTCGGCGGGGAGGGTTGTCCACGGAAAAAGAAACCGAATTGCCAATCGGGAACTCGCCCGCCGGTGAAAGAACTGCCCGTGAGACGGCGCGAATGAACGATAGTGAGTGGAAAGCGCTATGGGAGATGGGACTGGCTGATGGCCCGGGCGCGGTGGAGGGACCACACATCCCGGTGGCGGCCCGGTGGGGCGGCAGGATGGCGGAGACAGACGCCAGAACCCTGTCCAGGGCATTCCAGCGGGATGCCCGCCGCTATGACGGGGGATTCATCTCCCGCTGAAAGGAGGAAGAAACGTGCAGTTGACGCCCATGCGATACAAGGACTACACCTGGCCCCATAACCCGGAGGCCTACGCAGTGGATTACCGCCGGAGAATGGCGGTACATCAGGTGCCCTACGGCGGCAGCGTGCTGCAGGAGTTGGGATACAGCTACCGGGTGCTGCGGGGTGAGGGCGTTTTCGCAGGTGAGGGAGCCTATCAGCAGTTTCAAAAACTGGCCGAGGTATTTCGGGACAGTGGGCCGGGGCTGCTGGTACATCCCGTCTGGCAGGCGGAGAAAGTATGGTTCGTGTCGCTGACAGTGACGGAAGAACCGCTGCCGGACTACGTGCGGTACAGCTTTGAATTCTGGGAGGACTGGGGCGGCTATGACAGCGGCCTGAAGGAGATCAATCCCGGAAAGCCCACACCGTCCGACAGCGGTACCTCCGCCGGCACCGGGACGGCTTCCTCCACTGTTTACACCGTGAAGAAAGGAGATACCCTGTGGGGGATCGCAAGGCGCTACGGCGTGCCGTTGACGGCGCTGATCGCGGCCAATCCCCAGATCAAGAATCCCAACCTGATCTATCCGGGAAACAGGGTAAATATTCCATGACAGGACGCATTTTTACAGCTGACCACCATGTCTACGACCTGCCGGAGCTGCTGGCCTGGAATGTGACCCACACGGGGACAGTGCCCTGTGACAGCTATACCGTCACCTTCGTCTATCGGGCGGAGATGGCACCGGTTCTGAAGATGGCGGCGGGATTCTCCGCTATCCAGGACGGTGAGACCATGCTGCGGGCCACCGTGGATGAATATACGGTGGACCTGGGAGCGGAGGGCGTGACCGCGACCGTGTCCGGACGGGGCTTTGCGGCCCGGTTGCTGGACAACGAGTCCCGTCCTGTGACTTATCAGGACGCTACACTGGCCGAGATCATCCGCTGCCATGTGATCCCCTACGGCATCTCTTGCGCCGAAGCAGCGGATGTGCGGGCTGGGGCGGTATTCACTGTGGCGGCGGGCGTCAGCCAGTGGAGGGCGCTGGAGGATTTCTGCCTGATTTACGGCGGATTTTCTCCGCGCTTTTCCAGGGACGGAAAATTGCTGGCAACGCCGGAAAAGGATCAGGGGCGGCGTCTGCGTATCGGGAATGAGACGCCGGTGCTGGCCTGTACGCTGCGGGAGGACCACTATGGCGTGCTGACGGAAGCGCTGATTATTGACAAAACCCAAAATTTGTCGTACAGCGTGAAGAACCCGGACATGATCGCCAAAGGAGGCCAGTGCCGCCGGGTCATCTACACGCCCGGAAACCGCACCTGGTCCGCCATTCGGTATACAGGCGAGTATCAGATCCGGAAGTCCCGTGAAGACGAAAAAATGGTGACGGTAACGCTGCCGGGAAACTTCCTGGCATTTCCCGGAGACCGGGTGACACTGGAATTGGAGCGGATGGGACTTTCCGGAGATTTCCGGGTAGCGGAGGCGGAGAATGTGTTTTCTGCCGGTCAAGGCGCTACCGCCATATTGACTTTGAAGGAGCGTGGGTGATATGTGGCTATCAAAACAGATGCGGCCCGCTCCGCCCACGGCGGACGCGGACATGGGAATGACTACTATTGCCGGCGGACAGACCGGCGTGATGACCCGGGGAGAGGTCCGGGATCTTCCCGTATATGGGCCGGGCGGCTATGTGTGGCTGCCGGAAAACGGCAAGACGGTACTGGTCATCAAGGGCGGTCCTGGCGGAGAAGAACAGTGCGTGAGCGGGATGCGGCAGAAGGAAGCACCAAGGGGTATGAAGCCCGGGGAAGTCTACCTCTATGGCCCGAAGGGTAATTCCGTGTATCTGAAAGCGGATGGATCTGTGGAGCTGCGGGGCGGACGGGTGGATATCTGGGGGAGCCTGATGATCAACGGCGTGCCCTACAAGCCCTGTACCTGCGGAGAAGGGAGCCTCTGATGGAACTGAAACTGCGAAACGGCGATTATGTACCTGACGGCACCGGCAGTGTGATCCGTTTGGAGGGAGAGCAGGCCCTGCTGCAGCGGGTACTGTTCCGCCTGAAGGCCCACCGGGGAAGTTTTCCTTTTTGGAATGAGCTGGGAAGCCGTCTGTGGCAGCTGGGACGCCTGCCGGCCCGGGAGCGACAGACGGCGGCAAAGCAGTATGTGACGGAAGCTCTGTCTGCGGAGCCCGGCCTGCGGGTGGAGTCTGTGGAACTGTCGCAGAGCGGTGACGGAAGTGGAGAATTGACAGTGGGATTGTCCTGCCTGGATGAGCCGCTGACCGTGATGCTGGAACTGCACGAATGAGAGGTGGCTTGCAGTGAAAAACATTGAGGAGATCTATCAGGAACTACTGGCGGCATTTGCCGAACGGGCCGGATTTACACCGGAGGAGGGCTGCGATCTGGCAGTGCGGCTGTGGGCTGCCGCGGCCCAGCTCCAGGCTTTGGGTATCCAGGCGGACTGGGTATTGGACCAGAGTTTCCCCCAGACAGCCCGCGGTATCTATCTGGACTATCATGGCACTATGCGAGGTGTGTCCCGCACTCCGGCGACAAAGGCTGTGGGGACACTGCGCTTTTCTGTGGAGATGACACCGGCGGCTGATATCACCATCCCGGCAGGTACCGTATGCATGACGGCGGGGGAGACCCGTTTTCAGACCACAGAGTCGACAGTGCTGCAAGCGGGACAACTGACCGCGGATGCGCCGGCTGAGGCCTTGGAGGGTGGAAGTGCCGGCAATGTGGTGGCGGGAGCCATCTGTATCCTGACCGCCTGCCCTGTGGCGGTGACTGGCTGTACCAATCCTGCGCCGTTTTCCGGCGGCAGTGACGCGGAAACGGATGAGGACTTCAGAATGCGCATCCTGGAAAGCTATCAGCGGCTGCCCAATGGAGCAAATTCCGCATGGTACGAGCAGACGGCCATGAACTATCCCGGTACGGCGGCAGCAAAAGCGGTAGGCCGGGCCAGAGGAATCGGCACAGTGGATGTTTATGTGGCGGCAGAGAACGGCCTGCCTCCCGCGGAGCTTCTGGAGGGACTGCAGAAGACCCTTCAGGAAAAGCGGGAGATCGCAGTGGATGTACAGGTCAAGGCACCTGCCGTAAAAACAGTAAATGTGCAGGTGGAGATCGCGGTAAAAAACAATGCGAAGTTTGATACCGTAAAGGGAAAGGCAGAGAGCTGCGTCGCGAATTTCTTTACGGGACGTCTGCTGGGCAGACCGGTGCTGCTGGCAGAACTGGGCAGCCGCCTTTACGCACTGGAAGGCGTAGAGAATTACCGCTTTCTGGAGCCTTCGGAAGATCTCACGGCGGATGATACCGTACTGCCGGTGCTGGGGACGCTGACGGTGATGGAGATGGAGGCGTAAGATGTACGAGGAATACCTGCGGGCACTGCTGGCGCCGCTGGGTGTCTATGATTTGGGGGAGGGCACCATCAATGGCGCGGAGTTACATGCCCTGGGGGAGGGACTGGACGGCATCAGCCGAAAACTGGAGAATGTGGAACGGGAGAGCCTGACAGCCACAGCCGAGGGAGAAGGCCTGACCCGGCGTGAAACGCTGTTCGCCCGCCGGAACGCCGCTGTAACGGCGGAGGCCCGGCGAGCCGCAATCGCGGCGCTGCTGCAGATCGACGGCGACAGTTTGACGCCTGCCGACATCAACAGAACCATGCATGGATGCGGCCTCAAAGCCAGGGCTGTGGAAATGGGAAACGGAAAGCTGCGGATCATTTTCCCTGAGGTGGCAGGTGTACCGGAGGAGTTCGAGCAGATCCGGAGTATCATTCTGGACATCCTGCCGTGCCATTTGGAGACGGAGTTCTTCTTCCGCTACCTGACATGGGAGGAGTGCCACCGGGTGGGCTTTACCTGGCAGATGGTGGAGGATGCCGGGCACACCTGGGAATCCTTTCAGGTAGCGATCCCACCGGAAGAAGAGACATGAAACGGATAGGTATGATCTGCTGTCAACCTTTTCGGCTTGCCAAAAGATTGTATAATATAAACGGCTGTCGATAAACCCGGAAATGCAGGAAAACGGGAAGGAAGGGTGTGCGCGGCTGGCCCGCAGGACGTTTCGGAGCGCAACCGGGCGTAGCCCGGCTCTTAGCGCGGAGATGAACCCAGGAAGGGTGCCCTGCGCCATTCAAATCAATAGATTTCAGAACTTTTTGAAAGTTCTGAAATCTTAATCAGCTTGTCGAAAAGACTTTTTCGACAAGCAAAAACGGGGCCATTCCGGCCCCGTTTTTGCTTTTTTGCTTGAATAGGAAGGCTCCCTTCTTTGCGGCATGGGAAGGGGAAGTTAAGCGTTTCGGACGGTGTGGGTAAACGGATCAACGCCCGACAGATTGCCCTGCTCGGAAGCATGGACCGCAGTGAACACAGCCGGCTTTTACGGCTTATGCGCTTCCAGCCAGCGCAATGCTGTATATGCGTACACCGCACTCCCCACCGGAAGGGCATCTTCATCAAATTTTACCATGGGATGGTGCTGCGGATACCCGTAGCCTTTCTCTGGCTGTCCGCTTGCCAGGGCCAGCATAATGGAAGGAACCTCCTGACTGACATAGGCGAAATCCTCTGAACCGGCGCTCTTAGAGGAGCCACCGCCGCTCATCGCGTTCAGCTCCGCTACGGAGAAGGCTTTTCCACTTCCCAGCAGATCCTTGACGTATTGCTCGCAGCAGACGGACAGATCCCGGTCGTTGACCAGGGTGGGACAGCCGCTTCCGAAACTCACAGAGGCTTCGCCACGGAAGGACCGTGCGATGCCTTCGGAAATCTCGGCCAGCCGCTGCTTGATGAACGCCCGTGTCTGCTCATCGAATGTCCGGATGCTGCCGCCCATTGTCACGGAATCCGGGATCACGTTGGCGGCGGTGCCGGCGTTCATCGTGCCGATGGTCAGGACCGCGCGGTCATCCATAGCCAGCTCCCTGGCGTGGATCTCCTGGATGGCGATCAGGATATGGGCGGCGGCAGTGAGGGGGTCTACCCCGGTGTTCGGCATGGAACCGTGACAGCCTTTGCCTTGTACTTTGATTTCAAAATAGTCCGCTGCCGGAGCACTGACGCCGGGAGCGGAAACAATGACCGCCCCTGCCGGGAAGGGCATTCCCGCCATCACATGGATCATCAGAGCAGCGTCGACTTTCGGGTGCTCCAGCAGTCCTGCCTGGATCATGTCGTGGGAACCCTCGAAGATCTCTTCGGCCGGCTGGAACATCAATTTTACCGTTCCGGCGATCTCGGCCTCGTGGGCCTTGAGAAGCCTGGCCGCACCCAACAGCATGGCGGTGTGCATATCGTGACCGCAGGCGTGCATTTTTCCGTTTTGAGACGCAAAATCCACATCCGCCTCTTCCGTGATCGGAAGCGCGTCCATGTCGGCACGCAGGAGAAATACCTTTCCTGGCTTTTTGCCTCCGACCAGCGCCACGACACCGGCCTTGCCGCAGTCCATCGGCTGGAGACCCATATCCAGAAGCTCGCTTTTTACAAATGACAGCGTGGCGGATATATCGAATCCGGTTTCGGGATTTTGGTGCAGGGCCCGACGTTCCCTGGAGATACAGTCACGGAGCTCCGCGGCTTCCTGAAGCAGCATTTCGGATGTCATGTCCAAAGCCTCCTCATAATATGATAGAGTTCATGATGTTTATGTTATAGTATAACATATTTAAGCGGATTTTCCCATGCTTTACAAGAAAAAACCGTGGCGAATGATGGGAAAAACGGCTGCATGATTTGAACTGTTTTCGGTATCTATGGGTGGACGCTTCTGGGAATGCCAAGAAAATAAAAAGAATCCCCAAACCCTTGTGTATCAAGAGTTTGGGGATTTGGCGGAGAAGGAGGGATTCGAACCCTCGAGACCCTTTAGGGGCCTACATGATTTCCAATCATGCGCCCTCGACCAACTAGGCGACTTCTCCATAGCTGTCAAGTGTATTTTATGATTCACTTATATCCTGCCGTGTAACGACAGCGTTATTATTATAACAGAGGAACCGACAAAGTCAAGCCCTAATTTTATTTTTTTCAGAAAATGAGGAAGCCGGAGAAAGGAATACCCTTTCTCCGGCCTTTGCCTCACCGCATTTCGGAAACGATGTTATCCACGGCGTGATCCACGGCGACACCCAGCTTGTGGATACTTCTGCCCACCTGCGTTTTCATGGAATCTCTGCCGCAGGGCATCATCATTCCCACTGCGGCGCCGGCCATCAATCCGGCGCTCATACCGACCCAAAATCCGGTACACATTTTCATCTTCAGTCACTCCTTCATCGGCACGAAACTAGTATGACCGGAAAACGACAAAAAAACCGGCGGAAGATTTGCCAAAAAGTCCGCTATGGGCTATACTGTTTTCAAAATCAAAAATTAAGGAGAGACTATGACGAGCATCTATCTCATCCGCCATGCAGAGGCGGAGGGCAACCTGTACCGCATCGCGCAGGGCCAGCAGAACAGCATTCTCACCGACCGGGGCTGGCGCCAGGTCCGGGCTCTGGAAAAGCGGTTCGCGGATGTCCATATCGACGCAGTCTATTCCAGCGACCTGTACCGCACCTGCGCCACCGCCAGTGCCATTTACAAGCCCAGAGGTCTTGCGCTGCGCCGGATGCGGGAACTGCGGGAGATCAACGTGGGCGACTGGGAACAGCGGACCTGGGGCGACATTTACCGCCGGGACCCGGAGCAGATGGCCTATTTCAGCCGCGAGTTTACCAAATGGCACATCCAGGGCGCCGAAACGCCCCGGCAGGTACTGGAGCGGGTACTGGGCGCTGTCCGCGAAATCGCGGCGGAGAACGAGGAACGCACCGTGGCGGTTTTCTCCCATGGCTACGCCATTCGGCTTCTGCTGGCGTATCTTCAGGGCTATACCATGGAGGAAGCGGGCCAGACGCCCCACGGGGACAATACGGCTGTCTCACTGTTAGAAGCGGAAGGGGATACCCTGCGGGTGGTGTTCCGGGATGACAACAGCCACCTGCAAACGCCGGAGTATCTGGCGGGGGAGAAGGTTCACAAGCGGGCCATTGCCCTGGAGCCGGGCCTGTGGTTTCAGCCTCTGCGGGTAGAGGAGCAGGCCGACTGGTTTGCGGATACCGTATCCGCCGCCTGGCGGGAGACGGGAAATATCCAGCCTTTTGACAGGGAGAAACTCCTGGCCGATACCGCCAACCGGACCACTCTGGTGGGATACCTGGACGAGGAGGCGGTAGGCTTGGTGCAGATGGGCCCGGAAACGGGATGGATCTCCCTGGCCTGTATTCGGGAGGACTGCCGTAAACGGGGCTTTGGCGTTCAGCTGATCGGACAGGCGGTACAGCTGACCCGGCCCCGGGGCGGAGAGAAGCTGTATGTGACCCTGCCGCCGGATCACCCCGCCCGGGATTTCTTCGCGGATTATGGGTTCCGGGATAGCGGGACGGCACACGACCGAATGATTTTGGAGAAAAACATTGCTTTTGATCCTGAATTTTTAGGGGGAATAGGTTGAAAATCCCCCATTGACAAACCGGGTGGGACTTCCATATAATAATGGCTGTAAAAGGGAGTAGCCTGCGCCTGTGTGGCGTGGCGTGGTCCGTCATCACGGCGGCGGGAGACCGCTGCCCGGGGTATGTCGAAAAGGCGAGACTTTTACTGTATATGGTACTGCGGGGCCAAGCCGCCGCATATCCGTGTACAGGGAAAGTCTCGCTGTTTTTTTACGATAAAATAGGAGGACGTATGAATATTTGGGTCACAGTTTTGCTGTTTTTACTGGGTTTGCTGCTGATCGTAAAGGGCGGCGACTGGTTCCTGGACGGTGCTGTCTGGATCGCGGAGGCCACCGGCGTGCCCCGGTTCATCATCGGCGCAACCATCGTGTCCCTGGCGACCACGCTGCCGGAGCTGACGGTATCCGTCACCGGCGTGTTCCAGGGGGAAGTGGACCTGGCAGTGGGCAACGCCGTGGGCTCCGTCACGGCCAACCTGGGCTTGATTCTGGGCATCTCCGTGGTGTGTATTCCCTCGGTGGTAAGTAAAAAGCAGTTCAATCTGAAAGCGGTCCTGATGGTCTGCGGCGCGGCGCTGCTTGTGGTGCTGTGCCGGGGCGGTGTGCTGCCTTTCCTGCCCAGCCTGGCGCTGTTTGCGGTGTTTGCCGTGTACCTGTGGAATAACGTCGTGGATGCCAAGGCCGGCATGGCGGCCAGCCGTTCGGAGCATCCTGCCCGCCGGACTACCTCTCACCGGCAGATGGCCATGAAGCTGGGGATGTTCGCCATCGGCCTGGCGGCTATCGTGGTGGGTTCCCGCCTGCTGATCGACTACGGCAGCGAGCTGGCCCTGCTGCTGGGTGTGCCTTCCAGTATCATCGGCGTGACCATGGTGGCCATCGGTACTTCCCTGCCGGAACTGGTGACCACGCTGACGGCCATTGCCAAGAAAGAAGCATCCATGTCCGTGGGCAATATCATCGGTGCCAATGTTATTGATCTGACCATGATTTTGCCGGTGTGCTCCGCGGTGTCCGGCGGAACGCTGACCATCGGTTCCCAGACCACTGCTCTGGACCTGCCCGTCTGCCTGGCCCTGTGCTGTGTGGCTGTGGTGCCGCCCCTGCTGAAAGGAAAGTTCTACCGATGGCAGGGCGTGCTGATGCTGGCCGTGTATGCCG
>OBLI01004152.1_pt1 | contig 10580 bp, 8 predicted proteins | sample 1519701 | NCBI WGS metagenome assembly OBLI01 (sample SAMEA3663005, study PRJEB22513) | pig gut metagenome | biome: pig gut; feature: pig-associated habitat; material: faeces | place: France | collected 2012 | reverse complement strand
AAGAGCGTAAGCGAGTGATGGCAGAACTTTTCCCCGAGCGTATTCTAAAAGACTACGAGCATCTCTACACCGAAGGAGAAATGCCTATAGTGAGTCTTCTTCCAGAACTGAAGAAGCGAGGAAGAGTGCAGAAGATTGTTTATTCTTTTACAAAAAAAATAATTAAATTGACATGAAAATAGCCATTATTGCACACGGATATTCAGGTGCCACTCTACCGTTGGCTAAACATCTTGCAGATAAGGGACATGAAGTGGATTGTTACTATCTCTGCTGGCATGGCGCAACACAGATGGAATCAATGGAGTATGGAGGAAAAATGTCTGCCTTAAATATTTCTCATACTATTAGTGATGACAATAGCCTATACAATTATTTATCAAAAAAAGTAACTGTAAGAATTATTCCATTGTTCAATCCAAGCAACAATTATGGGAAGTATAGAATGAAGCTACAAAATTCCATTAATGATATTCACATAAATATCGTTGCTAAACAAATTGCTAACAGACACTACGATGTTGTTAATGTCATTTTATACACTAAGTTCGATTTGCACATTCTTAGGTATTTAGTTGGCAAAGGAATTAGATGTTGTGTTTCCTACCATGAAGTCATGAGCGACTTGACTCATGAATCTTCTCTATTGGATGTTGTAAATCAAGCAAATAGCCTTAACACACCAATTATTGTTCATTCTAAAAAGACAAAAGATGACCTGTTACATAATTCCGACGTAAAAGAAAACCGAATCAACATAATACATTTTGGCCTCTTTGAATCTTTTACGCAATATGGTGAAGGTAAGCCTGTAGATAATGTTGACGGCAATTATTTGCTATATCTTGGTTTTATCAAACCATATAAAGGATTAAAATATCTTTATGAAGCTTCAAAGCGTCTTTCACACATCAATGATTTAAAGATTGTTGTTGCTGGTGGTGGTTATGACCCTATACTGGACGTGATGAAAAATGACAATAGGTTTACTGTAATTAATCGTTTTATTGACAATTCCGAACTAGTTTATCTGATGAAATATTGCAAGGGCATAGTTTGTCCATATATTGGTGCCTCACAAAGCGGTCTGGTACAAACGGCTATGGTGTTTAAAAAACCTGTAGTTGCCACGCGTGTAGGAGCATTCAGTGAGATCATTAAGGAGAATATTAATGGTCATCTTGCAGAACCTGCAAATTCTACGCAACTTGCAAATTGTATCGAACGCCTATATTGCAATGATATTCCTTATGATTTCTCTCTACCCGACTTCCTTTTATGGGATACTATTTCCGAACAATATCTGAGTTTGTTCCAAAATATATAAAACTACATTTCTCTATATCTTCACATTCAATACCCTTTCAACAATCGGAGCCATGTCATAATATTTGTATTCGGCAAGTCGGCCGCCGAACACTACATCCTCTTCCTTTTCTGCCAATGCCTTGTATCGAGCATAAAGCTCCATGTTCTTTGTGTCGTTCACAGGATAATACGGTTCCAATCCCTCCTGCCATTCCTGCGGATATTCCTTAGACACGACAGTTTTGGGGATATCATACACCTTGTCGCCAAACATCTCAAAATGCTTATGTTCGATGGTTCTTGTATAAGGCACATCTGCCGAAGTATAATTCACAACTGCATTACCTTGATAATTAGGTACATCATATTCATCATGCTCAAATCTAAGACTGCGATAGTCAAGTTTGCCATACTGATAGGAATAGAACTCGTCAATCTTGCCAGTAAACACCAGTTTTTCTGCATAATCTCTCCAGTTGTCAATATTTGGTTCATCTGAACACCTGTCAAAGAAATCCACTCCTACCTTAGTGTCGCTTCCTTCCAACAATCCCTCAATCAGTTTGTTGTATCCTCCGATAGGAATTCCCTGGTATAAATCATTGAAATAATTATTGTCAAACACAAACCTCACAGGCAGGCGTTTGATGATAAACGGCGGAAGGTCAACGCACTTCCTGCCCCACTGCTTCTCGGTGTATTCCTTGATAAGAATCTCATATATGTCCTTGCCCACAAGCATCAGTGCCTGCTCCTCCAGGTTCTGCGGCTCGCGCCCATTGAGTTTTTCCTTAGCCTCACGCCTCTGTTCCTCGATTATCCGCATGGCTTCATCGGGTGTGGATATATTCCACATCCTTGAGAAGGTATTCATGTTAAAAGGAAGATTATAAAGCTTGTCCTTATACCTTGCCAACGGCGAGTTGGTGTATCTGTTGAACGGCACTATCGAATTGACAAAATCCCACACCTCCTTGTTTGACGTGTGGAAGATGTGCGCACCATACTTGTGCACGTTGATTCCGTCGATATTTTCACAATAAATATTGCCACCCAAATGCCCGCGTTTGTCAATTACAAGGCATTTCTTGCCTTGCTTTCCAAGCCTGTATGCCATCATCGAACCATAAAGTCCGGCACCAACTATAAGGTAATCGTATTGTTTCATATATGCAAAATTGTGATTTATTAGCAAAGGTAGTGATTATTCAGCATACAACAAGCGTTTTCGCTGTATTTTTTTGAAAAATTATGATTTATACATTTTCTATAATACAAATCATATTGTCATAAGTTGGAAAAACAACTGAAACGCTGAAACGCTAATAACAAAATTAAAAATTACCTTTATTATTAAAAAAAGATAATAATTTGCGACTATTCGAAAAAAAAATCGTATATTTGCACTTGAATAATATACAACATGGCATAATTACGTATGAAAGAACAAAATACAGCAGTAAAGCCACTGGGCATTCCATACGGCATGATGAACTTCGTGGCAATTCGCGAAGACAACTATTACTATGTCGATAAGACACGGTTTATAGAGAAGATTGAGAACTCTAACCGCTACTTCTTCTTTTTCCGCCCTCGACGTTTTGGTAAGAGTCTCACCATGTCGATGCTACATCACTACTATGACATTAATGCAGCTGACAAGTTTGAGCGACTTTATGGCGACCTGTATATAGGCAAGAACCCAACGCCAAACCGCAACAAGTATCTTGTTATAAACCTCAACTTTGCAGTGATAAATGCAGACTTGGGCAACTACCGAAGTGCGATGGATGCACATTGCAATACTCGTTTCAACTCGTTTTGTGACCAATATGCAGCATACTTGCCAGTTGGAATTAAAGAAGAGCTCAACAAGAAGAACGGTTGCGTTGAACAACTCGACTATCTGTGTAAGGCATGCCTTAACGCTGGTCAGAAGATTTATCTCTTCATCGACGAGTATGACCATTTCACCAACAACATCCTCTCGGATGCCACGCGTGAAAAAGAATACCGTAAGGAAACTCATGGAACTGGCTACCTGCGCACATTCTTCGACACAATAAAGTCGGGAACAGACTCGTCCATCGAACGTGTTTTCATCACGGGCGTAAGTCCAGTGCAGCTTGACGACTTTACGAGCGGCTTCAATATCGGCACTAACTATTCCCTTGCCTACGGCTTCAACGAGATGGTAGGATTCACCGAAGAGGAAGTGCGCGAGATGCTTACCTACTACTCACAGCATTATGAGTTCCATCACACCGTAGATGAACTCATAGAGATCATGAAGCCTTACTACGACAACTACTGCTTTTCAGAAGATGCTTATGCTGAAACAACCATGTACAACTCCAACATGGTGCTTTCCTTTATGTATAAATATCTTGATAATAGATGCAGAATTCCAGATACGATGCTCGATGATAACATCCGTGTTGACTATAACAAGCTCCGTATGCTCATACGCAAGGACAAGGAGTTTGCCCATGACGCATCAGTTATACAGACACTTGTGTCGCAAGGCTTTGTCACTGGAGAGATAAAGGAAGGATTCCCTGCCGAGGACATTGCCAAGGACAACAACTTCATCAGCCTGTTGTATTACTTCGGATTGGTCACAATAGGAGGTCGCTATCAGGGAGACACCAAATTTGTCATACCCAATGAGGTTGTTCGTGAGCAGATATTCTCCTATCTCCTTGACGCATATAGCGACAACGATCTCACATACGACGGATATGACATCAGGAAGAAAGAGCAGCTCATGGCATATTGTGGCGACTTCAAACCCTTCTTCCAGTTTATCTCCGACTGTATCTACACCTTCGCCTCACAACGCGACCGCCAAAAAGGCGAGTCATTTGTGCATGGCTTCACCCTTGCCTTGACAAGCATGTGCCGGTTCTACCGTCCCATCTCCGAACTTGACAATCAGAACGGCTATGCCGACATCTTCCTCCGTCCTCGCCAGGAGATATACGACGACATGGAGCACTCCTACATAGTTGAGTTGAAATATCTCAACAGCAAGGCGACAGACGCCCAGGTGGCTTCCACCATCGAACAGGCAAAAGCCCAAGTATGCCGCTATGCCGACACTGTGAACGCCAAAGAGCAGATAGGCACGACTACGCTCCATAAGGTGTATGTAGTATATCGTGGAGTTGAGATGGTGGCGTGCGAAGAGGTAGTTGAATGATGCACAAGATAATCATGCAGTTCAGCGGATGGGAGATGGTGAGGATGGAAGAGATTTGATTTGTCATAAACAAAAATCCTCTGAGAAGGTTGAAAAATGTAAAAGAAATGAATAATCAGAGTGTAAAGCCAAGATTAAAATGGGTTGACACCGCCAAGGGTATATGTATTATTTTGGTAATCTTATACCATACCACTGAGCATATCATGGATTTGAGTCCTGCTATAAGAGATATGCTTAGGGCAACACGCATGCCATTGTATTACACAATAGCAGGACTCTTCGTATCCATCAAGAGTCCCCAATTATTTCTTAACAAGAAAATAAACAGACTTATCATTCCGTTTTGTTTCTTTATCCTCTTGGGAAACATGGTAGGATATGTAAAGTCACTAATAGAAAACACGGATTTCACGTATTTCTCCCCTTTGTATTATGTTATCACAGGTGATGCTGCCGGCAAATTCATTAATTCTCCAGTATGGTTTCTGTTCTCATTATTTGACGTTTATCTCATATTCATGTTTATTGAAAAATTATCAACCTATTTCAGCAAATACAAGATACTAGCAAAAATCACCTTGTCGTTATTAGCCGGATTCTGCGGCATTAGATGTAACAGAATGGGTATCGACCTTCCCTTTTTCCTCGACTCATCACTTACGGCCACTCCTTTCCTCATCTTCGGACATATCATAATGTCAAGAACAGATTTCTTCAAGAAAGACTACAATCGAGTGATATACCTGTCGTTATCCCTTGTTATGATAGGCACCGCTTTATTTACTGCCAGTGGAGATATTGATTATCGCATCAATAATTTCAAGACATCTCTATTCCACATATATGTTCCAGCATTTATGGGAGTAATAGGTATCTTGATGTTTACAAAAGTCATAGGTACAATTCCCGTTATCACAAAAATAGGGAGATATTCGATAGTATATTTAGGCACCCATTATTTATTCTTTAAAGATTTAAGGTTGTTTTTTGAGACACATATTAGTCAACAACAAGTGATACTTATTGATCTTCTAACATTCTCATGTTCTGTCATTATATCAATGGTATTATGTTGGATATTTCTGAAGACAGTTCCATGTCTCATTGCACAGAAAGACATCATTTATATTGGCAATGTTGAAAAGTTCCAACAGAGATGATGACAAATCACATTCAATTGTCATCACTTTGATATAACAAACAAAAACAACCTAGTGATATATATGGCACACCTTACAAATACAGGTGTGTGATAATTTTCATAAAACCGTTCCATCTTCAAGGCATTGCCAAGCATGTAAAAGGCAAAGCGATAATGGTTATATTTGGCCGAATCTGACTTATAGAGATTACCGGTAGAACCTGATATGCCATCTATTAGCGGGACGTAAAGAAAAGGGACAAATACATATTTCTTACGCGATATAATGGTATCATATAAGAGATGCTCAAAGAAATATCCTTGAGTGTCGTTGATAGAATTCTTTTTTGCAAGGAAATCTTTATGACAGAATGACTTCGGAAGAATGACAAGGCGACTGTCTATCATTTTGTCGTGAGGATAGAATGTCTGGATGGTATCGGTAATCATTCTTCTATTGTCCTTGACGAGTTGTGAGATATTTCTCACTATCAATCGTCCCGTTATCTTCACTACGAAATCACATTGTCCAAGCAACTTGGAAATACGAAAAGCCTCTTCCATAATGAGTGCCTCGCCATATCCCTTGCCCTTTGACTTGTTGAAATTATTACCGTCGAAGGTAATGTATTCCAATCTTCCTGATGCGATGTGCTCTTGGTAATCTTTACTTAAATCACATAAAGTGTTTTCACAGAACACAATCGGCTGTGTTGTCTCACGAAGATAGAAATCAAGTGCCTCACGATACTGACGCAAGCGTTCGGATGTATCATTCAAGACAGTAAATGGCATACCACCGGGATTGACACATGCCGTGAGCAATATGACATATCTTCGCTTCATAACTATTACTACATTATCTCATCAAACCCTATTAATCCGTTGTCATTCTGATTCATTGCAGAACCAAAGCCCGACTGGAAGCCCTGTGTCTCAAGTACTGCGCACTCTGGTGCCTTCAACTGATACTCTACCATAGGATGATGCATCATGAGGTCAACATGCAGATAGCCACGAGTGAGAATCTTTGGCAATTCTATTGTCTTTAGGATAGTAAAATCTCCTGCAGGCAATTTCATCAGATTTCCATAATAATGCCCAGGGGCAAATGTGGCAAGCGGCATACCTTCCTTGTTATTGAAAACAAGCATCACGTCGGTTGTCAATGGCTCTGACGAATTACCTTTAATGCATACTTCCATACTACGTTGCTCTGACTGGATAACGCTTTCAGCCTTATCACTACCATTGATTGTGATGTCATCAATGCGCATCGTAGGTTTCACCCATTTCACACGGTCTATGATTTTCTTTTCCGACGACTGGTTGTCGTTCTTGAGATAATGAGCTACGCTCGACTCTATATCTCCTGTATATTCAATACCGCCGTTCTTCATCACCACACCCTTCTTGCAAAGGCTCTTCACTGCCGCCATGTTATGGCTCACAAAGAGCACTGTCCTGCCCTCTCCGTTTGCCACATCATGCATCTTGCCGATTGCCTTCTTCTGGAATTCGGCATCGCCTACTGCCAGTACCTCGTCCACAACGAGGATTTCAGGATCCAAGTGGGCGGCAATGGCAAAACCAAGGCGGACAATCATTCCTGATGAATAGCGCTTCACAGGAGTGTCAAGATACTTTTCAACTCCGGCAAAATCAACAATCTCGTCGAGTTTGCGGGTGATTTCAGCCTTTGTCATACCCATGATAGAGCCATTCATGTAGATGTTTTCACGACCTGTCATTTCGGGATGAAAACCAGTGCCCACCTCAAGTAGGGAGGCAATGCGACCTTTTACCTTTATTGAACCTACAGTCGGGGATGTAACACGAGACAATATCTTCAAAAGCGTTGATTTACCAGCACCATTCTTGCCGATGATACCAACGACATCGCCTTGCTCAACACTGAAGCTTATATCTTTCAGCGCCCATACAAAACGGCTGTCGCCCTTCTTCGTGCGGTCGTTCACCTCACCAATCTTCAGGTAAGGGTCTTCCTTGCCGCGGACACGTGCCCACCAGCGATTAAGGTCCTGGCTCAGTGTTCCAGTGCCAAACGTGCCAAGCACATACTGCTTGCCCACTCCATCGAATTCTATTACTTTTCTGCTCATAGCTGTTCAGTTATATTACAAAAAATTCCAATCGTCTATCGTTCCTTTCTCCGACGAGAAGTTGATGCCGAGACATATTACCTTGCGGCTATCGGCCATATATGGTTTGGCATAGCCTTTGTCCTCTATCTGCTTCAAAGCGGCCGACGCACTGCCGTTGAGCTTAAACTCGAGGATATACACGTAATCCGGACATTCAAATACGCAGTCAATCCTGCCCTCGCTCGTCTCCTTCTCCACCAATGTGTTGTATCTACCAAGCATCTGCATGATGAGATAGAACGTGTATTGGAAATATCGCTCACACTCAAACGCATCTTGCTTGCGCTGGAAACGATAGGTGACCGAAGAAAGCAATGCCGTCATCAGCTTCATGAATGCCTCGATATTGCCATTTTCAAGTGCGTCGGTCACATCTTCAAGCCATGTGGCCGGTTGAGTTCTGCCCTCCTTGAAATAATCGCCGGCAAGCACTGATATAAAGCCTGAACGAACCTCCTCGTTGGGAAAATCGAGCAAGTAGGTCTGCCTACGAGGATTGCAAGCCTTGATGGTGAGATAACCGCTCTGATATATCATCGGAAGCGGTTGCTCAACGTCGGCCTTATAGTCGATAAACATCTCCGCAGGATAGTATTTGCCAACGAGTTCGTTGATGTTCTCATTGCCATGAGCAAGGAGGCGGACGAGGTAGTCGGGAGTGCCCGAGGCAAACCAGTAGTTGCGCATGTCATTCTTTTTAAAGCAGTTAAGGATACTGAAAGGATTGAAAATGCCAGTCAAATTACTGCTGAAATGATAGCCGTCGTATTTCTTCTCCAAACGAGAGACCGTTTCATGATAATCATTTCCATTGGCTGCCGCAAGAGAGTGGATAGACGAGTCAAACACATTGAGAAGTTCATCCTTTGTAATACCGCAAAGCGACTCATAACGAGCATCCATGCTAATGTCGTCGGGTTGATTGAAGCCGCTGAACACGCTCACCTGCGAGAACTTGGTAACTCCCGTGAGCATCACAAAATGGAGGTCTTCGTCGGCGTCCTTAAAGACTCCATAGAATCCTTTGAGAATATTACGGTTGTGAGACTCGTATGTTATCTTCTCACCATTATCAGCCACATAATAAAGAGTTTTGTCGTCCATCACATCAAGCAAGGGTTTGTCATATTCGTCAACTAATACGACTGTTCTTAGCCCTGTCTTATCATGCGCTGCCTTTATTACATGCTTGAACCTTATGGCACAATCATCAGAATTGGTTGTTTTGCCATATATTCTCTCCAACCCCTCGACAAAATCAAGTAATACAGCCTCTAAGGTGCCAAGATTTGTGAAATTGGAGGTACCAAACGAAAGATGGAACACAGGATATACATTCCATTCCTTCTCAAGAGCATCAATCTTCAAGCCCTTGAACAATTCCTTTTGTCCGAGGAAATAGCTTTTCAGGGTGGACAACAGCAAACTCTTGCCAAACCGGCGCGGTCGGCTCAGGAAGAATATTTTCCCACTGTTTGCCAGGTTATATACCATATCCGTCTTATCGACATATACGTATCCGTCCTGGATTATGTTGCTGAATGTCTGTATTCCTATAGGGTATTTCATCATTCAAAATATTGGGTTGGGAATAAACTAAATCACATCCATAAAGTTCTTCTGAGTGCGATTGAATATAACAATACCGAGAAGGAGGATGACTACGGCGAAGGCAAGGCTGTAGAGGAGATACGACCATTCGAACACTCCGACGCCAGTGAATCCATACTTAAACGTCTCGGTGATGGCTGTGAGCGGATTTGCCACTATCAGCCATATCTTGTCGGGATAGTTGTTCTTCATCACCGACAGGGGATAGATGACGGGCGTGGCATACATCCACAGTTGGACACCGAATGAGACCAGGAAGCGGAGGTCGCGGTATTTCGTTGTCATTGACGAGATGACAAGACCGAATCCAAGTCCTATACAAGCCAGCATAAGGATGAGCAGCGGCAAGAGGCAAATCGTCCAGTTGACATTGAAACCGCCGAGTGTCACTGCATAATACAGATACACCACGATGAACAGCAGGAACTGTATGCCGAGCTTTATCATATTGGATATGACAATAGAGAAGGGTACGACGAGGCGGGGGAAATACACCTTTCCGAATATCTGCTGGTTGGCGTTGAACGTGTCGGAGCACTTGGTGAGGCAGTCGGCGAAATAGTTCCAGCACACAAGTCCGGCAAGATAGAACACAGCCTGTGGCACTCCGTCAGTAGAGATGCCTGCAATGCCACCGAACACAAACATGAACATGATTGTGGTCAGTATCGGTTGGATGAAGAACCACGCAGGCCCCAGAATCGTCTGCTTATAAAACGTGACGATATCTCTCTTCACGTACATCCTCAAGAGATCGCGATAGCGCCACACCTCCTTGAGGTCGAGGCTGAACAATCGCCTTTTATTGTCTATGATAATATCCCAATCTTGTGCCATATTGCAGGTTATTTATTTTTATGACGCAAAATTACAAAATATTTCCGAAACCACCAAACAATTCCTCGATTATTTTCGTCATTTCTTTCGACATTAACATTTTGTCCAGTGGCTTTTAACAATTGACGGATTCTGAGCAGGCAAATCACGTCTCCACTCTTCCTCCAATGTTGCTCCACTGTGACCCCAATCCTCATTCACTATTTCACTGGAGTCACACTGGAGTCACACTGGAGCAGCACTGGACTCACACCTTACCCACTTTAGCCCTTCGAAACGCTTCAAAGTTTATGTAGAAACCTAAATACAGTGG
>OBLI01004151.1_pt1 | contig 10581 bp, 9 predicted proteins | sample 1519701 | NCBI WGS metagenome assembly OBLI01 (sample SAMEA3663005, study PRJEB22513) | pig gut metagenome | biome: pig gut; feature: pig-associated habitat; material: faeces | place: France | collected 2012 | reverse complement strand
GAAGCTGGAGCTGATGCCCAGCCTTGAGAATCTTAAGCCCTACATTAAAGAGAACAAAATGTATATTCGTATGGCCTCTAATGAGATGTTCAAGATATCACGCATTGTGGTGCATAAGATTTTGCGTGGGGATTTGAAGAGTCCTAAGGAGGCTTTGGCTGCCTTTAATGAAGAGCTGAAGAAGGATACTATCAAGGAGCCCGTGGTTGCGACATTGGACCAAGCCTTCAGCAATGAATTCACTCCTGAGCATGGTAATCAGGCTGCTTCTGCTATTTTTAATACTGTGCGCAAGCTGGTAGGAAGCGATTTACTCTTTGTGCAGGCTTGTTATGTCAGCGGTCCCGTTTACAAGGGTGAGTATACGCGCAAGGAGCTCAGTTTTTTGACCCACAATGACGCTGCCTGGCCCATTGAAGCCAAAATGACGGGCGCTCAGGTATACGAGCTGGTGGAGCGTAGCTTGGCTGCGAAGCATGGCTATGGCGTTGTATGTAACGATAGCACTCTTTATGTGTCCAGTGGCTTTGAAATGGATATTTCCCGTACTAAGGAGGGTGGTTACAAGCTTAATAAATTAACACGCAATGGCAAGGAGCTGGACAGAAACGAAAAGTATTCCATCCTGCTTTTGGGTGACCGTGGCTGGAGTAAGGGCCTAGTTATTACTACTATGGGTATTAAAGATTATACATATGATGTGGAAAAAATTTACAAGTATTTGTATAAGCATTTAGCTGTTGATAAGGGAAAGCTTGAGCAGCCCACCGATTATATCAAGCTCCATGAATAAATTAGTGGAGCTATTAGTTAAGGATGAAGGTAAAGTGTATGAAAAAATATTTTTTGAAAGCTAAAGAATATAGGCAGTATTTAGTGCATGGTATCTTCATTCTGTCATTGATTACACTGTTGGTGCTGGGCGGTTTCTATTTGCGTAGCTTTTTTATGAAGCAGGCTGAGCAAGAGCGTTCCAGTCAGTTAGAGGAAATGAGCAGCCAGCTGCGGGTGAACCTGCACTATAATCTTGAAACACACTGGAATTTGGTGGCTAGTATTAAGGATTATGTTAACGCTCAAAGCTTTTCTAGCAAGGAGCAGGCGCAGCAGGGGATTAAAGAGGCTGAAGGCATCTTTCATACGGAATTGTATGGCTGTCGCATTATGCTTTTGGACGCTATGGGCAGAGGCTATACCACCGATGGTGAGGTGGGTATTTGGGATGACTTGAAGTACTTGGCGGATGGTGCTGTAAAGCACACCTTTGTTACTGATACTAGTAATGTGAAGGGTACCTACTTAGCCTTTTCCCACAAGCTGCAAAGTACCGCTGCCTCTGAGAGAGGCCTGCGCTTTACGCATATGGTGCTGCTAAAGGAGATTAGCACTATTAGAAAATATTACACTACGGAGTCCTATGGCGGCCATGCGGCGACCTATATTATCAATAGGAATGGTACCTTGGCGTACTATGATGCTGATAATGAGGATATTTTGGGTGTACGGAATGTGTTTAAGGCCCTGCGCGAGGGAACATACACTGGTTCCAAGGATTTTGCCACGATGCGGCAGCAGCTGAACAATTATGGTATTGCCACTGCTAGCGTGTTGCTGAAGGACAATGAGTATTATTATTGTCTTGCCAAAATGGCCGAATATGATATGACCATCATGCTGTTGGTTCCGGCAGAATATGTGGCTGTAAGCACTATGACCATGCTGCAATCCGCGCTTAGAATTCAGGTTGTATTTACAGTGCTTTTGCTAGGACTGGTGCTGCTGGCTCTAATCAGTATCGTAAGGGCAGAGCGCAGCAGTAAGATGATTAAAATTGAAAAGGAAACCAACCAAAAGCTGAATAAGCTGCGCGTAGCTGCGGAGGATGCTTTGAAGGTTGCAGAAAGCGCCAGCAAGGCCAAGAGTACCTTTTTGTCCAACATGAGCCACGATATTCGCACGCCTATGAATGCGATTATTGGCTTTGCAACCCTTGCTTTAGATGATATAAGGGATGGCAAGAAGGTGGAGGATTACTTGAGCAAAATCTTGTCCTCTAGTAAGCATTTGCTGGGCTTGATTAACGACATCCTGGATATGAGTCGTATTGAAAGCGGCAAGGTTATTTTAGAGGAGCAGGAAACTGATTTAGTAACAACGCTCCAAGAGCTGCAAAGCATAATGGAAGGACAGGCTAAGGAGCGTAAGCTAAAGCTCCATGTTGATTATAGTAACCTGCGAGATAGGCATGTTTTCTGCGATAAAACTCGTTTGAATCAAGTAATGTTTAATCTGTTGGCTAATGCGGTGAAGTTTACTTCAGAGGGTGGTAGCATTTGGCTAACTATGTCCCAGCTGGAGCCAACCTATGAGGTAGAGGATAGGGCGATTTATGAAATCCGTGTCAAGGATACTGGTATCGGTATAGACAAGGCGTTTATCAAGCATATCTTCGAGCCCTTTGAGCGTGAACGTACTTCTACAGTTAGCAAAATTCAGGGAACTGGCCTTGGTATGGCCATTACCAAGAATATTGTGGATATGATGGGCGGAACCATTGAGGTAGAAAGTCAAAAGGGCGTGGGCACTGAGTTTATCATTCGTCTTGAGCTACGGTTGCAGGCAGAGGCTGGGGTAGCAAATGAGGACGGAACAAAGCAGCATGGCCATGCTGAGGGTGGAGTTGAATTTGCAGGGAAGCGCTTGCTTTTGGCAGAGGATAATGAGCTCAACCGAGAAATTGCTTGCATGCTTTTAAGTAAGTATGGCTTTGTGATAGACACTGCGGAAAATGGGCAGGAGGCCGTGGATTTGGTTGCAGCGTCCGCTCCGGACTATTACGATTTAGTGCTGATGGATATTCAGATGCCGGTCATGGATGGGCATGAAGCTACAAGGAGAATTCGTAATCTGGAAGACAAGGAGCTTGCCAAGGTGCCTGTAGTGGCGATGACGGCTAATGCCTTTGATGAGGACCGTAAGGTGGCCAAGGAATGCGGTATGAATGGCTTTATTTCTAAGCCCATTAATATGCAGGAGGTTGTACAGGCCTTGAGAATGTGCTTGCAGGACCACAAGTAAAAGCGAACCTTAAAAAGGAGTAAGGCTTTATAAAATAATCCCTCGACTACGGTCGAGGGATTATTTACTAATAAAGCTACTCAGTTGTTTTTGGGCAATTTATAGTTGCGCAGGGCTTCCAAAAGCTCGGGGCTGCCAGCGGCATATGTATTGCATAAATCCTTTAAAGCAGCAAAATTCTTCAGCTCTACTCCCCACAGGAAGCAGTCGGAATCATCATAGGCAGCTACAACGATGAATTGCTTTGCATCCACCGGAGTTTTGCCTAAATCGTCAGTAAGCATGATGTAGTCAGTGCCAAAATCCATACCATACACAGTAATATTTTCTTCAGGAGTGGTATCTTCCCAAAAGCCTAGTTTGTCAAAATCAGCAGCAGTAAGCATAGTGCACCTCGCCTTTCCTTTTTATCTTGTATTATTGTAACATATTTTGATAGAAAACGCTGCTGCTTTTGGTATAATTTAACAAGCGTGCCTTTGAATGACAGGATTTTTGTGATATAATTAGTTGTCGTATTCATGCGGGAGGTGGCGCAATGAAAAAGAAAGAGCAAGTGCCTTTGCAGGTGGAATTTATTTGTCCTGGCTGTGGCAAGCATCTGGCTTGGGCGCTGCCTACTGCTGCTATAAGCTGTCCCCAATGCGGCATGTGGGTGACTAGTAAAAACCGCAAAAGACCATCAGTGGAGGTCTTTTTGCCCGTTGATAGCGAACAAACCGTTTTATTTTAAAGTGAGGGAATTATATGACTACTATCTGGGAACAGGCCCAAGGCCTGCGTGAAGAAATGATTGCTCGTCGTCGCAATCTGCATCAGCATCCGGAAACAGGTTGGACCGAGTTTCGTACTGCTAGTATGATTATTAAGGAATTGAGAGCCTTAGGCTACGAGGTAAGCTTTGGTGCTGCTGTTGTGGATGAAGCTTCCATGATGGGTGTACCAAGTGCGGAAGCCTTGGCTAGCTATATGGAGCGTGCCATTAGCGAAGGAGCGGACCCTGAATTGGTGCAGCAAATGGCTGGTGGTAAAACTGGCATCGTCGCTGTATTGAAAACTGGAAAGCCGGGCAAAACAGTTGCTTTTCGTGTAGATATGGATTGCAATGATGTGGAAGAGGATAAGGGTGCAGCTCATCGCCCGACCAGCGAGGGCTTTGCTTCCTGCCATAAAAATGCTATGCATGCCTGTGGTCATGATGGACATGTAACCATTGGCTTAGCTGCAGCCAAGCTTATTGCAGCACATAAGGATGAGCTAGCAGGCACTATTAAGCTGATTTTCCAACCGGCCGAGGAGGGTGTGCGTGGCGCCTATGCTATGGTCAATGCTGGTGTAGTGGATGATGTTGACTATCTCTTTGGTGGGCACATTGGCTTTAAGGCCACCACTGATAATGCTTTAGTTACTATGACGGATGGCTTTTTGGCTACCACTAAATTAGATGCGGAATTCAAGGGTGTTTCTGCTCATGCAGGAGCTGCTCCCGAGCAGGGCAAAAATGCTCTTTTAGCAGCCTGCCAAGCAGCAATTTCTCTAAATACTATTTCTCGCCACAGCCAAGGCTCCAGCCGTATTAATGTAGGTGTTTTAAACGCTGGTACAGGTCGCAACGTAGTGCCCGATATTGCTTCCTTAAAGCTGGAAACTCGTGGTGCTACTTCAGAAATTAATAATTTCATGGTGAGCGAAGCGCGCCGTATGCTGGCCGCCTGTGCAGCCATGTATGATGTAGAGCTGAAGGTTACTATGGCTGGTGGTGCGCCTGCGTGCCTGCCCGATGCCGAGCTGGGTCATGAGGTTGCTGAGCTGGCCAAGGCTAAATGTCACTATGACGAGGTTTCTGAATATGTGGATATGGGTGGCAGTGAGGACTGTGGCTATTTTATGGAGCGTGTACAGCAAAAGGGCGGTCGCGCTTTATACATGATGTATGGGACCAAGATTGCAGCAGGCCATCATAATAGTCATTTTGACTTCAATGAGGAATGCTTGTGGAAAGCGGCTGCTACCTTGGCAGAAATTGCCATCCATTTTAGCAATAAATAAGTTGATAACTCCAATTCGTCATATTTTAGCCATAAGTATATGTTATACTAGATTAAAAGAAGCGATTTTGGAGGTAGCAATTATGTTTAGTATTAAAAATTTAGCTGTAGCCTTGGGAAGTGTTATGGCCCTGAGCGGTGCGGTAATGCCCGCTAGTGCTGTGGCCGAAGCGCATCATTACGAAGAACATAGAGCTGTGTGTGAAGAAAGGGAGCCGCAGGCTTGTGAGCGTGGTTCTAATGCTCATAGACAGGCTTATCAGAATAATTGCGTTGCGAGCAGAGCTAATTGCCGTCCTAATAGAGGCTCTTGGGAAGCCTTTACTATTGATCAGGATAAAATGCGTGCACCTTCCATGCTGCGCATGCGTGGAGCTATTACAGAAATTAATGGTAATAAGCTTGTGATTCGTGGCGAGGGGCAGGAGTGTATTGCTGCTTTAGTTAGCGATGCTACCTATATTGTTAAAGGCGCTAAGGGCAAGCTGCGTAATGCTGAGGCACTGAAGGTGGGGCAAGAGGTTGTAGCTTATTACTCTGCGCGTATGACTCGTAGCCTGCCGCCGCAAGCACAGGCTTATGCCATCATCATTGGTGATGTGCGCAAGGAGTATTTACCCCAATTTTTTGTGGTTGATCAAGTACAAAAAGCTAAAGATGGCAGCTGTGTGCGCGTCCTTAACACTACTAATGATCTTATTGCCCGCATCGATAAGTATGCCTGCGAAGATTTTGCAAGCATCAAAGCTGGCGACAAGCTGCTTTTGTGGAGCAATGTTATGACTATGAGCCTGCCAGGTCAGACTAATGCTGAAAAGGTAGTTATATTGAATTGAAAATATTGTAATAATAATATCACTCCGTTCAGAAGAATTTCTTAACGCTCATTTCGTGGGGTACAATCACGAAGCTGCGGTGTCCAATCTGTTCGTAGGATAATTTACGTTTTCGAAACCTTGCTTCTATTGTACCAACCACTCATGAGCTAAAATTCTTATTCGCTTCATGATATTATTATTACTAATTATTTCGTAGCCATTAGTATAAGAGATTAATACTTTGAGTAACAGGGAGAGATATGTATGAAAATTTTTATGGATACTGCCAATGTAGAGGAAATTAAACAATATGTGGATTGGGGTGTAGTTTATGGTGTAACTACTAACCCTAGCTTGATTGCTAAAAGTGGTCGCACCCAAGCTGAAGTAATTCCGGAAATTGCTGCTTTGGTAAGCGGTCCTGTTAGCGCCGAGGTTATCAGCACTGAATGCGCAGGCATGGTGGAAGAAGCTCGTAAGCTGGCAAAAATCGCTGGCAACGTGGTTATTAAAATCCCCTGCATTCCCGAAGGCCTGAAGGCTGTAAAAATCCTGAGTGCAGAAGGCATCAAAACCAATGTAACCTTAGTTTTTAGCATGTCCCAAGCTCTTTTAGCAGCTCGTGCTGGTGCTACCTATGTTAGTCCTTTTATTGGTCGTTTGGATGATATTAACCAAGATGGTGTGAAATTGGTTGATAACATCGTTAAAGCTTTCAAGCTGTATGGCATAGAAACTGAGGTTATTGCAGCCAGCATTCGCAACATCGAGCATGTAGAAAAGGTAATGCTCACTGGCTGCCAAATTGCCACTATTCCTACCAAGGTTTTGGCCCAAATGATCAACCATCCCTTGACCGATAAGGGCTTGGCTCAATTCATGGCCGATTACCAAAACTCTTTAAAATAATTTAATAATAACGCGCTCCCCCGTTAAAGTTAGTTAACAGGGGGAGCTTTATCTTTTGCAAGGTGATAATGATGATAAAACTAAAAAAATGGAGAGCTTTAGCTATAGCAGTGCTCGCGAGCTTTAATTTTTGGGGCTCTGCTGAAGCTGCTTCCAATGTAAGAATTACGCAAATACCCTTAAGCATTCCAGAGAGCTTCGTAGCAAAGGATGCTTCGGTAAAGTTTAAAGCTAGCGGGCCGACGCTGCTGTTTTCGGATAGCCCGGAGATGGTCTATCACAATGGTATTCTATATAGAGATACGGTGCAGGGCAGGGTACGCCTCTTTTATCATCACGTGAATGCTGTGGCTGGAACCAAAAAGCTAGCTATTTTGCTCAAAAATGAGCAAATTCGTCCACTCCATTATAAGGTTTTGCGGCAGGGGCTTGCCGGACCTGGCTACAATTATATGGAGGTGGGCAAGGAGTCGCAACGCAATTATTTTGCTAGCAAGGATCAACAGCAAAGCAGTGGCAGCTTAAGCTTTGGTCATAGCGTAGAGCTATTAAGTGGTCGCGGTGTTCTGCTTGATACAGAGCAGCTTGCAACAGGGACGATCGATTTAGAGCTTGATAGGCCTACTCAAATTAGTGTAATGCTGTGTGAGCCACTTTCAGATTTGGAGCTTTTTAATGATGCTGCAACGTTGCAGCCCATGGATGAGCATCCTTTACGCGGTACCTTTACTAAGAGCGACTGGGAATATACTATTAAGCAGCCCATTGATGGAGCTAAGCCGGTTAAGCTCAAGCTGGCAGGCAGTGAGGGCACAGGCTATATTAAGGGTGTGGATGCTACTACTAAGCTTTCGGCCGAGAATTATGGTAATTATGGGGTTGTTTATAGGGTGAATTTCACTGTAGCTAGTGAGCGTCCTCTAAGCTTTATCCTTAATCCTATCGGGGGCTATTTTGCTGGCTATGGCGTTCTAGAGCATGAGGGCCAACGTCAGCTAATTGCTTTACCGGAATATGATTTATGCTTGGGTGAGACAGTGGAGGAGGCAGTGGAGCTGGCTAAGCTGAAGGCTGGCAAGTATAGCTTTGTGTGGTCACCGCCAGGGGCTTCCAATTTGCCCATTGAGCTTATTTGGCGTTCCAGTAAAAGCAGATTTAATAAAGCTTACGCAAGAAGCGATGCTTAGACTATTTGAAAAATGAGCAAAAAAAGACTGCTACATGGTCTTCTTAAAGAAGAAGCTGTGTAGCAGTCTTTATTATTAATTAAAGCCAAGCATTAGGCCGATATGCCTTACTACAAAGGCAATTATCCAAGCAATCGAAAGCTCGTAGAGAATAATGGCCGCCGTGCTAGAGCGTGAGTCTAGCTCCTTGCGCATGGTTGCCAGCGAAGCGACACAAGGAGGATACAGCAAGCAGAACACCAGGAAGGTGTAGGCAGTGAGGGGAGTGAATAAATTGGGTAGGTTAACATTGCCATTGGCATCCACTGCGAGCACCGAAAGGGTACTGATGACAACCTCCTTGGCTGTGATGCCGGTGATCAGGGCTGTGGACATACGCCAATCCCCAAAGCCCAAGGGTGCGAAAATAGGAGCAGTGATTTTACCAATCTCGGCAATAATGCTTTCATCACTGTTGACCATGAAAAAATGAGTATTAAAGTTTTGTAGGAACCAAACAATGATGCTGGCCATAAAGATTACGGTAAAGGCTTTGTGAATAAAATCCTCGGCCTTTTCCCACATATGCATCAAAATACTGCGACCAGTGGGCATGCGATAGGCGGGCAGCTCCATGACAAAGGGCACGGGCTTACCGCTAAATACAAAGCTGTTTAAAAGCGCCCCTGTAAGCACGGCAATAATTACACCTAAAAGGTAAATTGAAAGCATGACCAGTGCTCCCGTATTGGGGAAGAAGGCACCAATAAAAATACCGTAAACGGATAGCTTGGCGCTGCAGCTCATAAAGGGTGTGAGCATAATGGTCATTTTGCGGTCACGTTCACTGGCTAGGGTACGAGTAGCCATAATCGCTGGCACGCTACAGCCAAAGCCGATGATCAAAGGGATGAAGGAGGAGCCGGAAAGACCGATTTTGCGCAGTAGCTTATCCATCACAAAGGCCACACGGGACATATAACCGCTGTCTTCCAAAAGCGAGAGGAAAAAGAACAGCGTCACAATTGTGGGAATAAAGGATAGTACACTGCAAACACCGGCAAAAACACCATCGATGATTAAGGAATGCATAGCCGGATTGATGCCAAAATTTGTAAGCGCCGCATCTGCTGCGGCAGTAATGCTGTCCAAGGCTTGGCCCAAGAGACCGCTCAAAAAGGCACCGATGACGTCAAAGGTAAGGTAGAAGACAGCACCTATAATCAAGATAAATATAGGGATGCTTAAATATTTATGAGTTAAATAATAATCTAAGCGCACGCTACGGCGTTGGGCCTCGGTATCCTGGGGCTTGTGCACCGTGCGCATGCACAAATCTTCAATATAAGCATAACGCATATCGGCCAAGGCTGCTTCACGGTCCGTATTTAAGGCGTTTTCCATTTCCTGCGTAAAATGGCCCACAATATCCTTTTCGTTATCCGATAGCTGTAGCTCCTGCATAATATCATCGTCGCCCTCTAAGAGCTTGGTGGAGGTAAAGCGCAGGGGGAGTCCCTTGCGGCGCACCTTTTCTTCAATCAAGTGAGCTACTGCATGAATAGCAGTGTGTACGGGGCCGGAGCAAAAATCAAGCCGCTTGGGCAGCGTTGCATCCTGGGATACGGCGATAGTACGCTTAATAAGCTCGGCAACACCTTCTCCACTATTGGCAGTGATGGGAATAACGGGGATGGTTAGCTGCTCCTCTAGCGCCTTAATATCGATGCTACCGCCACTAACAGTGAGCTCATCCATCATATTCAGGGCTAAAACCATAGGAATATTAAGCTCAATTAGCTGCAGGGTTAAATACAAGCTACGCTCAATATTCGTGGTATCAATTACGTTAATAATAGCGCTGGGCTTATTATAAAGCAAAAGATCACGAGTTACTATTTCTTCCGAGGTATAGGGGGAGAGCGAATAGATGCCCGGTAAGTCGATTACCTTGATATCGGGATCGGTGCGCAAAGCACCTTCCTTCTTTTGTACCGTTACACCGGGGAAATTGCCCACATGCTGATTACTGCCGGTTAAATAATTAAAGAGGGTGCTTTTACCGCAGTTTTTGTTGCCAACTAAAGCAAAATGTAGCTTCATGCCTCATCCGCCTCCACAATAACAGTAATCTTGCTGGCATCAGAAGCGCGCAGGGTTAATTCATATCTGCGGATATAAATCTCCAGTGGGTCACCTAAGGGGGCGCGTTTGCGCACAATAACACGTGTGCGGGGAGTGAGGCCCATATCTAATAAACGGCGGCGTAGTATGCCTTCGCCACCAACACTTTGAATTATTCCTTCTTGCCCGATGGGCAGTTTGTCCAAGGTAATTTCTAGCATATTTCTAACCTTCAATACTTATATAAGAATTTAATTTTAATTATATATGCACCGAAGGGTTATGTCAAATAGTGGAGACGAGGATTAATCTTAACATTTTTGTGAACTTTTAAATGACTATTAGGCTAGCGTTACATAAAACATAACTTAATTATTGAAGAGGAGAGAATTATTTCTATTTATGACCTTGTAGAATGGTCGTGTCTGGAGGATGCGC
>OBLI01004149.1_pt1 | contig 10584 bp, 7 predicted proteins | sample 1519701 | NCBI WGS metagenome assembly OBLI01 (sample SAMEA3663005, study PRJEB22513) | pig gut metagenome | biome: pig gut; feature: pig-associated habitat; material: faeces | place: France | collected 2012 | reverse complement strand
GAGAACAAAGCCTTCTACGCTGCAACTGCTGTACTGTTGGCTATGGTTGCAGGCTTTGTAGCCCTGTTGATTCCGCAGGACTCTATTTTGCGTGACTCTAATGGCATGCTGGCTAGCTTTAAAGCCCCTGTTATGCAGTCCATTGTGTCCCTGCTCTTCATCTTCACTGGCGCTGTGGGCCTCGTTTATGGCGTTTTGGTAGGCAAATTTAAGTCCTCCAAGGACGTAACTAAGGCGATGGAGGATATCACCAAAACCTTGGTACAATTAATTGTCTTCTATTTCTTCGCTGCGCAATTCCTGTATGCCTTTGGCGCTTCCAATATGGGTGCGCTGATTGCTGTTGCCGGCGCAGAATTCCTGAAATCCTTGGCGCTGCCGCCCCAGGTTACTGTTTTTGGCATCATCATCTTTGTTGCCTTGCTGAATTTGATCATCACCTCCGCTTCCGCAAAATGGGCCATTTTGGCACCTATTTTCGTGCCCATGCTGATGGCTGTGGGCATTGCGCCGGAGCTGACTCAGGTGGCCTTCCGTGTCAGCGACTCTGCTGTAAACGTTGTTACCCCGATGTTTGCCTTCTATCCCTTGATTATTCTGTACTGCCAAAAGTATGTGAAGAGCGCCGGTATCGGCACATTGAGCTCCTTGATGCTGCCCTATACTGTGGCATTGCTGGTTAGCCTCACCATTATGCTATATGTGTTCTGGGGCTTGGATATTCCCTTGGGTTTGCAAGCCGACTACGTATATCCTAGAAGAATGATGTAAGAAAGGAAGTTTTGAAATGACTAATATGCAAGAGCGTTTAACTGCGCGTTTTTTGCGCTATGCTGCTATTAATTCCCAAAGCGTGGAGGGTGCTTCCGTAGTGCCGTCCACTCCTGGCCAACGTCAGCTGGCTGAGCTGCTGAAGAGTGATTTGGCCGAGCTGGGTCTTGTAGACTTGGAAATCAGCGAGTATTCCGTGCTCACCGGCCATCTGCCCAGCAATTTGCCTGCTGGCTACCACAAGGTTCCCACCGTGGGCTGGGTTGCCCATCTGGATACCGTCAACGTAAACTTGTCCGGTGATGTGCATCCGCAAATCTTGAAGAATTATCAGGGTGGGGATGTACTGCTGAATGCCGAAAAACAGATTTATATCAAGGTCAGTGAGCATCCTGAGCTGGAAAAATATATCGGCAGCGATTTGATCACCAGCGATGGCACCTCCGTACTGGGTGCTGATAATAAGGCCGCTATTGCCAACTTAATGGTTGCTTTAGAAACCTTAAAGGCCGACCCCAGCATTCTGCACGGTGATATTTACGTTTGCTTCGTGCCCGATGAGGAGGTTGGCTTATGCGGCTCTAAGAAGATGGATTTCAGCAAATTCCCCGTTGATTTTGCTTATACCATCGACTGCTGCGAGCTGGGCGAGGTTGTTTACCAAACCTTTAACGCCGGCAGCGCTACCATTAAGGTGCAGGGCGTAACTGCGCATCCCATGTCCGCCAAGAACACTTTAGTTAATCCTGCGCTGGTGTGCGTGGATATCATCAACTGCTTCGATAGAATGCAGACTCCGGAGCATACCGAGGGCACTGAGGGCTTTATATGGGTAGAATCCATGCAGACCAATGTGTCTGAGGCAACCTTGAATTTGAAAATTCGTGACCATAGCAAGGTAATGTACGAGGCACGCAAGAAATTCATTACTGATGCAGTGGACTATGTTAAGGCTAAAAATCCCAAGGCCAAGGTGGAGCTGGAAATCGTGGATGTGTATGGCAATATTGCAGATGCTATCACTCCCGAAAATCGTGCCTGCGTGGACCATATTTTTGAGGCTATGCAGGAGCTGGGCATCACTCCCAAGGACATTGCTATGCGCGGCGGCACTGATGGCTCCTTTATATCCACCAAGGGCATTCCCACTCCCAACTATTTCACCGGCGCTCATAATTTCCACTCCTATGCCGAGTTTATGCCCATGACCGCAGTGGAAAAGAGCTGCCAAATGACACTGAAGCTGATTGAGCTGATTACGAAGTAAGCTAGCCGATTGTTAAGCTTCTCCTCATATCAGAGTGTAATTGCTTTAGTAAAATTATAACCGTAGTTAGACATAAAATAAGCGCCTCAGGGTTCAAATGAGCCCCAAGGCGCTATTTTGCTTTATTACTAAAGTAGCCGATATCTGTCACAATAAATGCACAACTATTCCTAGCGTGAGGGCATGGAAAATGATATAATAAAGTGTAGCTTTGTGAGAAAAACCTATGCGATAGTGTTTGTGATTAAGACTGCACTCATGCGAGCGTGGAGAGTGCCACGAAGTATTTTGAGCAAAGCAAAGTATATGCAAGTGTTAAGAGGGAGGTATGCTATGCCTATAGAATATTATCTTTTGATCGCTGGCGTAATTTTGATGAGCGTGGAACTGGCTGTGCCGGGCTTTGGCATATTTGGCATTGGCGGCTTAATTTGCCTGACGGGCGGTGGCTATTTCCTTTTAGGTGGTGGCTTTCCTGCTTTAACCGTGCTTTTGGGCTTTTATTTAGTTGCGGCGCTGGTGCTGGCCTTTTTATGCTTGTACCTGCCGAAGGAGAGCAAATGGAATCCCTTCGTGCTGTGGGATAAGCAGCAAAACAGTGCTGGCTACACGGGTGGCAGTGATTATTCGTCACTTTTGGGCAAGCAGGGCCTAGCTTTGACCACGCTGCGGCCATCAGGAACAGCGCTTATTGAAGGCAAACGCTATGATGTGAGCAGCTTGGGCGATTTTTTGCCCAAGGACAGCAAAATCGTTGTGGCTAAGGTAGAAGGCAATAAGCTGTTTGTAGATCTAGTAAAGGAGTGATTGCGAATGGATTTGTTATTTAGTGCTATTTTTGGCAGTGGCTTTATGTTTATCTTGGCCATTGTGGGTATTGCGGTTTTCTTGAATTTTGTGCCCTTGGGCCTGTGGATCAGCGCCATTGCGGCCGGTGTGAATGTGGGCATTTTTAATTTGATTGGTATGCGCTTGCGCCGGGTGCCGGCTTCACAAATTGTGCTGCCCTTGATTAAGGCGAACAAGGCTGGCTTGGATGTGAACGTAAACCAGCTGGAGGCCCATTATTTGGCAGGCGGCAACGTGGACCGCGTTATTGATGCTTTGATTGCTGCTCACAGAGCACAAATCGATTTGAGCTTTGAACGTGGCTGCGCCATCGATTTGGCAGGTCGTAACGTGCTGGAGGCTGTGCAGATGAGCGTTAACCCCGAGGTTATCGAAACACCTGTGGTCAGCGCTGTGGCTAAGGATGGCATCGAGCTGAAGGTTAAGGCTCGCGTAACCGTGCGCGCTAACATCGACCGTTTGGTAGGCGGTGCCGGTGAAGCCACTATTATTGCCCGCGTAGGCGAGGGTATTGTAACTAATGTTGGCTCCAGCGATGACCACAGCAAGGTGCTGGAAAACCCCGACTTTATTTCTAAAACTGTGCTGGATAAGGGCCTCGATGCAGGCACTGCCTTCGAGATTTTGTCCATTGATATTGCGGATGTAGACGTAGGCCGTAACATTGGCGCAGCCCTGATGACCGACCAGGCCGAGGCTGATAAACGTATTGCTCAGGCTCGAGCTGAGGAACGCCGTGCCATGGCAGTGGCTAAGGAGCAGGAAATGAAGGCCCATACCCAAGAGATGCAGGCCAAGGTTGTGGAAGCACAGGCTAAGGTGCCCGCTGCGATGGCTGCAGCCTTGGAAAGCGGTCGTTTGGGTGTGATGGACTACTATCGCCTGAATAATATCCAGGCCGACACGCAAATGCGCCGGACCATCGCCGAGGTTAGCCCTGAGGGCGTGACTGCTGAAGGAGCGGATAAGCCGGCCAATAAATAAGAGGTAGCACTATGTTTGATATTTTAGACAATCTGGTGCCGATGATAATTATGTTCATGCTGCTGCGTGGCATTTTGGATGTGCTTTTGGGCAAGAAAAAGCGTCGCCCTGAGGATGCAGAGCAGGAGCTGCCGCCCGATTATGATGCAAAGCCAACTGAGCAGCCTGATTACCAAGCTACGCCAGAGCCACAGCATGAGACCAAGGGCAAGCCTGATTTAGCGGCAGAGTTTGAGCGGCGTCTTAAAAAACGTACTCTAGAGCAAAGCCAACAGGGGACTAGCCAGGAACGCCAACGCGTCTATGTGGACAAGGGGCAGCAGCGTGTGCGCCAGGATAAGCAAAGGGTGCATTATGATGGCGAGGAGCACCATGAAGCTAAGGGCATGGTTCATCGTGATAATGAAGCACTAAAGCACGATAAAAGCAAGCTTTATCGTGACCCCAAGGGTGACTACAGCTATAATGAGGAGCTGTTCAATAAGCAGGCCGCTGCCTTTAGTGCTCGCATGGCGCAGCAGGAGCTGCAGGCTAAGCCTAAGCTGAAGCTTAAACACGCAGCACTCGTCAACGGCTTTATTATGGCTCAGGTGCTGGATAAGCCGCGCAGCCTTAAGCCCTACGGTACCGAAGAGATATAAAAGCATAAAGGGAGATAATGATTTTTAAGCAGCTGCCTTTTGGGCAAGCAAAGGGTAGCTGCCCAGTGGTAAGGAGATGGATTGTAGTATGCTGGAAAAGCTGGATATGAAAAAGAAATTGTCCAAGGGCAACTATAATGAGATTATGGATGTTCTGGGCGAGCGTCTCGGTCAGGTGCAACGCATGGCGCGCGAGGCCAAAAAGCCCATTATCATCGTTTTTGAGGGCTGGCGTGGCGCCCGTCGCAGCGCTATCATCAACACCATGATGCAGCAGATGGACGCGCGTGGCTTTGATGTTTATTCCACCGTGCGCATGACTGAGGAGGAGCATAAGCAGCCCTTCTTTACCTTCTTTTGGCAGCATCTGCCTGCTTTGGGCAATATTGCTGTGTACCACCGCAGCTGGTATTATTTAAAAACTGCCAATGAGGTGGCCTGCAAGGAGGGAAATGCTAGCTGCTGCCAATTTATTTCCTATGACCACATCAATACCTTCGAAAAGATGCTGACTGATGATAATTACATCATCTTAAAATATTTTTTGCATTTATCCAAGGACCAGCAAAAGGAAAATATTGCCAAAAATGCCAAGACCTTGGGCAAGGCTTGGCGGGAGGTGAGCCCTGCTATTGATGAAAGCGATAAATATGAGGAATATTTGGAGCGTTACGAAAAGATGCTGGAGGCCACCGATAAGGTGAATGCTCCTTGGCATTTGATCTCAGCAGATGACCGTCGTAGTGCGGAAATAGAAATCATCACCTCCATTGTGGAGACGGTGGAAAAGGCCATTAATACTCCTGTTACAGCAGCGGCTGCAGTGATTCGCCCCAATAATAAGTACGATGTTTTGGGCAAAATCAATGCTACTCAGGAGCTGACGAAGGAGGATTACAAAAAGGAGCTGGACAAGTACCAAAAGCGTCTCAAGCTGCTGCAGATTGAAATGTTTAAGGCGCAAATCCCCACCGTTATTTGCTTTGAGGGCTGGGATGCTGCTGGTAAGGGCGGTGCCATCCGTCGTTTGACTGCTGCGCTGGATCCCCTGGGCTTCAGTGTGCATCCTGTTTCTGCTCCCAATGTGGTGGAGCGTCAGTTCCATTATCTGTGGCGCTTTTGGGTGCATCTGCCAGAGGCAGGCAATATTGCCATTTTTGACAGAACCTGGTATGGACGGGTTATGGTGGAGCGCATAGAAGGCTTTGCTAAGGATTACGAATGGCAGCGTGCTTACGACGAAATCAAGGATATGGAGCAGCAGTGGGCAGAGCACGGCTTTGCCATCGCCAAATTCTGGCTGCAAATCGATAAGGAGGAGCAGCTGCGCCGCTTCAATGATCGCCAAAACGACCCCATGAAGCAATGGAAGATTACCGATGAGGATTGGCGCAATCGCGATAAATGGGAGGCCTATGAAGAGGCCGTCAACGAAATGCTGGTGCGCACGGATACCTCCTATGCGCCCTGGACCGTTGTAGAGGGCAACAATAAGTATTATGCTCGACTGAAGGTTCTTAAAACAGTTGTGGAGCTATTTGAGAAGAAGCTTGGGAAATAAGGCTATAAAGCGAGGTAGAAGCTTTGTCCTGGAAGATTAAGAATTATTTACAAGAATTAAGAGCGCAGGAGGAGGGAGCCCTGGTTTGTCCACCGGGGCTGCGCCATCCTGTGGCCTTTGTCTATCCTAATGTGTACCATTTGGGAATGTCCAATTTGGGTATGCATATTTTATATCAAATGATTAACGCCCGGGGGGACAGTGCCTGCGAGCGTTTCTTTTTGCCAGAGCGTCGCTTTATTGAGGAGCACGTGAAGAGCAAAACCCCTCTTTTAAGCGTGGAAACAGGCAAGCCGCTGGCCGATTTTGCAGTGATTTTTGTCATGCTTTCCTTCGAAATGGATTATGACAATTTATTTACCGTGCTGGATTTGGGCAATATTAAGCTGCGCGCAGCGGCGCGTAACGAGCGCGAGCCCCTAGTAATCATCGGTGGCCCCTGCGCTACCTTTAATCCGGAGCCCTTGGCCGCTGTGGCCGATGCCTTCGTCATTGGTGAGGGCGAGGAAACCGTACAGCGGATTTTGGATGCTATCTACGGTGCTAGCAGTAAGGCTGAACGCCTTGAGCAGCTTGCACAGCTGCCGGGCGTGTATGTGCCTAGCTTTTATGAGGCAGAATATGATGAAGAGGGTAAGTATGTAGCTTTAAACGTGAAGGCTGGCTGCGATGCTCCGGTCACCATCAAGCGTCAGTGGGTGCGAGATATTGATAAATATCCTCACACTACGGCGGTAATGAGCAGCGGCACCGAATTTGAGGATATGTATATCGTAGAGGTTGCCCGTGGCTGTGGGCGTCACTGCCGTTTTTGCATGGCGGGCTATTGCTTTAGAAAGCCGCGCCCGCGCCAACTAGAGCAGATTATTGCCGATATCGAGCGTCGTCCTGCCCGTACCAAGAAGGTGGGCCTGATGGGGGCTGCTGTCAGCGACCATCCGCAAATGGCTGAGCTTACGGCTTATCTAGCAAAGCATAAGATTCAGTTTAGTGTGGCCAGCATGCGTGCAGATATGCTGACGCAGCAAATCGCCCAAGCATTATACAACAGTGGGCAGCGGACCATGACCATTGCGCCCGAGGCTGGCAGCGAGCGGATGCGAGCAGCGATAAACAAGGGTATCACCGAGGAGCATGTGCGCGATGCGATTAATATTGCGGCTGAAGTAGGCATGCGGCATATTAAGCTGTACTATATGATTGGCCTGCCGGGGGAAGAGGATGCGGATATTGAGGAAACTGTGCAAATGATTCTGCGCATGCGTGCGCAGATGGATGCTGTGGGCTCCAAGGGTGAGCTGATTATTAGCGTAAACGGCTTCGTGCCCAAGCCCTGGACTCCTTACCAATGGGCACCCTTGTGTAATGTGCGTACTCTTAAAAAGCGCTTTAAGCTGCTCAATGATGGCCTCAAAAAGGCGAAGCATGTGAAGCTCATCACCGAGTCACTTAAGGAAACAGTGATTCAGTCCGTGCTGGCGCGTGGTGATAGACGCTTAGGCGAGCTGCTTTTAGAAGCTCATGAGTCTGGACAAAATCTCAAGTCCGTGCTCAAGCAGCATGGCTTGGATGCGGAGGAAATGGCAGAGCAGGAGCTGGACTTTGCTGCTCCCTTGCCCTGGCAGCATTTAGATATGGGCGTAACCATGGACTATTTGCGCCAGGAGCTGGTCAAGAGCGAGCAGGGCAAATTTACGCCCATGTGCTTTGACAATTGTAAGCGCTGTGGCGTCTGTCGTGAGGCCTAGTTATGCCTAAAATCGATAGTGACTTTTTGCACCGAGCCTTGAAGCATTATTATGGATATCCAGCTTTTCGCCCGGGCCAAGAGGAAATTATAAGTAAAATCTTGCAGGGACAGCCGGTCTTGGCCGTGCTGCCCACGGGCGCAGGCAAGAGCATTTGCTTTCAGCTGCCTTCATTATTGCTGAAGGGTGTGACGCTAGTAGTATCACCCTTGATTTCCTTAATGAAGGACCAAGCGGAGGCGTTGACGGCACGCGGGATTCCGGCGGCCTACTTAGATAGCAGCATGACTAGCAGCGAGTATGGCAGGGTGCTGCACGCTGCGCTCAACAAGCAGTGCAAATTTCTCTATGTAGCGCCGGAGCGACTTGTAAATCCACAGTTTGTGCGCTTTGCCCAAGCTGCCTATATTACTATGGTGGCGGTGGACGAGGCTCACTGCGTGTCGCAGTGGGGACACAGCTTTCGCAAGGATTATTACAATATTCCGCAGTTTATGGCGCAGCTAAGCCCCAGGCCGCTCATCGCGGCCTTTACGGCCACAGCGACGCCACAGGTACGGCAGGATATTTGCCAACGCTTAGAGATGAGCGGCGCGAAAATTGTGGTCTCGGGCTTTGATAGGCCCAACCTGCATTTTGCTGTGGAGCGAACTCAGGATAAGGACCGCTCGCTGCTGGAGTTTTTACAGAAGCATCAGCACCAATGTGGCGTCATTTACTGCGCTACTCGGCAAAGAGTGGAGCAGGTGACGCAGCTATTGGTGCGCCAGGGCTATAGCGCGCTGCGCTATCATGCGGGGCTCACGGCTGAAGAAAGGCGTGCTAACCAAAACCTGTTCGTCAGCGGTAGCGTACCCGTAATCGTGGCTACGAATGCCTTTGGCATGGGTATTGATAAGGCGGATGTGCGCTTTGTGCTGCATTATAATATGCCCAAGGATATGGAAAGCTATTACCAGGAGGCAGGTCGTGCCGGACGCGATGGCCTGCCCTCGGAGTGCTTGCTGCTGTATAATAAGCAGGATATTGCCGTGAATACCTATCTTATTGGCCACGACCAGCCAGATTTGGCTTGGAAGGAGCACGAAATGCAGCTTTTGGATAAGATGATTCACTACTGTAACACTAGTGGCTGCCTAAGGAAAGAGCTTTTACAATACTTTGGCGAAGAGGCACCCCTGCGCTGCCATAATTGTGGCAACTGCCAAGCGAATGGCAGGGCCAGCTGGCGTAAATATTTTGGGATATAGCTTTGGTGCAAGTAGTTTTTTTGTAAAGAATGACACAAAGTTTATTGACAGTGAACCATTAAAAGCATATAATATTCCAGTGAGATCATAAAAGGATGCACTTGACAAGCATCCTTTTTCTTGTTTATATTGATTTGGTAAGATTGAAGTGAGGAGAGAATAGGACCATGATTAGAAACGATATTCGTAATATAGCCATTATTGCCCACGTTGACCATGGCAAGACCACTTTGGTTGATGCTATGCTGAAGCAAAGCGGTGTTTTCCGTGCGAATGAGCATGTGGAAGAGCGCGTTATGGACTCCAACGATTTGGAGCGTGAACGTGGTATCACTATTCTGTCCAAAAATACCGCTGTTATGCATGATGGCGTAAAAATCAACATTTTGGATACCCCGGGCCATGCTGACTTCGGTGGCGAGGTAGAACGCGTGCTGAACATGGTTGACGGCGTACTGCTTTTGGTTGATGCCTATGAAGGCCCCATGCCCCAAACCAAGTACGTGCTGCGCAAGGCCTTGGAGGCACATCTGAAGCCCATCGTGGTTATCAATAAGATTGACCGTCCTGACCAACGCGTGGAAGAGGTTGTAGATGAGGTACTGGATCTCTTTATCGAGCTGAATGCCGATGAGGATCAATTGGAATTCCCCGTTGTTTACGCATCTGCTCGTAACGGTATTGCTAAGCTGTCCATGGAGGATGACAATAATAATCTGGAGCCCCTGTTCAAGGTTATTTTGGAAAATATTCCCGCTCCGGATGTAGATGTGGAAGCTCCCCTGCAAATGCTGGTTAACACCCTGGACTACGATAACTTCATCGGTCGCATTGTAATTGGTCGTGTAATGCGCGGTACCATTCATAATGGTGAAAATGTAGCTTTGATGAATGAGGATAAGGTGCGTCCTGGTAAGATTGGTCGCCTCTATGCATACCAAGGCTTGAAGCGTGTTGAGGTGGATGAGGCTAAGGCTGGTGACATCGTTGCGTTGATGGGCCTGCAGGATGCAGAAATTGGTGAAACCATTGCAGATAAGGATAATCCGGAAGCACTGAAGGGCATCAAAATTGATGAGCCCACTCTGTCCATGGTATTTTATGTTAACAACAGCCCCTTTGCTGGCAAGGAGGGCGAGTTTGTAACCAGCCGTCATATTCGTGACCGTCTGTTTAAGGAAGCAGAGACCAACGTAGCTTTGCGTGTGGAAGAAACCGAAAGCCCTGATGCTTACAAGGTATCCGGCCGTGGCGAGCTGCATTTGTCTATTTTGATCGAAACCATGCGCCGTGAAGGCTTTGAGCTGCAGGTTGGTAAACCCAAGGTTATTATGCATCGCGATGAAACCGGCACTCTGCAGGAGCCCATGGAAGCACTGACCATTGACGTTCCCCAGGATTATATGGGCGCTGTTATGGAGGGCTTGGGCCTGCGCAAGGCTGAGCTGCAAAACATGACCGAAATGGCTGGCTATCTGCGCATGGAGTTTAAGATTCCTGCTCGTGGCTTGAT
>OBLI01004145.1_pt1 | contig 10589 bp, 8 predicted proteins | sample 1519701 | NCBI WGS metagenome assembly OBLI01 (sample SAMEA3663005, study PRJEB22513) | pig gut metagenome | biome: pig gut; feature: pig-associated habitat; material: faeces | place: France | collected 2012 | reverse complement strand
TTTATACCAAACAAAAAAAAAAAAAAATCACTCATACCATAATCACCAATGAGCCACATATGTCTGATTTATCATATTATCTGGCGTACGAAATACAGCCAAAGAACAATAACTGAAGAATATGAAAAAAATCTCTACGCATACATCTTCGGGATATGCAAAGAGAAAAAATGCACTTTGTTCAGAATAAATTCCATGCCAGACCATGTCCATATGTGCGTTGAGATTCATCCTTCGATTTCCGTTAGCGATTTTATGAAAGTCATAAAGCAGGAATCATCACGATGGATGAAGGAACATAGTGAATGGTTTCCATACTTCAACACATGGGGGAATGGATATGCAGCATTCTCCTATTCACAGAAAGACAGATGTAATTTGGTAGAATATATCAAGAATCAGAAGGTTCATCATAGGACTATTAGCTTTAAAGATGAATATATCAACCTATTGAATGAATTTAGACTGAGTCCAGAGAAAGACAGGTTTCTTGAAGATTAGGTTGGTGAAGGATATTTCTGCAGCATAAAGAATGTTCTATACAGGGAACAGTCTATTACTCACAAAGATACTAAAGCTCTGGCAGGTACTGTCGTTACCTCACCTTCTGCTGAGTGAGAGCAATACACTTTCGTCTTCTCGCTTCTGCACATAAGTACAAGGTACTGTCTTCCAGACAGCCGATTTGGCAGAGATATACACCGAGGGCTTCGCCCCCGGTTACGAACGCTTCGCTTAGTACAGCCTTCCAGGCTGATTATCCAATTAACTTCTACCCCCATTAACAATCAAACAGACACTCACTATCAGCAATCAAACAGACACCCACTATCAGCAATCAAACAGACACCCACTATCAGCAATCCAGCATACACCCCAACTCACAAACAATGTCGTCCAATAACAAAGATATACTTCGAATTGCCCTGCCCAGTATCGTCTCAAACATAACGGTTCCTCTCTTGGGGCTTATCGATGTCGGTATAACAGGCCATCTCGGGAAGACAGCATACCTCGGCGCGATAGCTGTTGGAGGCATGCTGTTCAATGTATTATACTGGATGTTCGCATTCCTGCGCATGGGCACCTCAGGAATGACAGCACAGGCCTATGGACGTGATGATGAGGGGGATATCAAGAACATCTTCCTAAGAAGCCTCACCATAGCCTTGGTGTTGTCGGCAGGAATCATCCTGCTTGGACCTGTCATACGTGATATGGCGCTTCGCATCATAAGTCCGGAACCTGAGGTGGTTGATTTGGCGAGGGTTTATTTCGATATATGCATATTCGGCGCGCCCGCCTCGCTATGCCTTTTCGCCTTGACCGGCTGGCTAATAGGAATGCAGAACTCACGCATACCTATGATTGTGGCCATAGCCCAGAATATCATCAATATCCTCCTAAGCCTCTATTTCGTATATATCTGCGGCATGAAGGTCGACGGCATAGCCTTGGGAACCGTCTCGGCACAATGGGCAGGACTGATAATCGCCCTTTCGCTGACATACAGGAGCTATCATTCACAGTTGTCTGCTATGAGCATACGGACAGCATTCAGGAGAGACGACATAGCGCGATTCTTCAATCTCAACCGCGACATCTTCTTCCGCACGCTGTGTCTCATAGCCATACACTTCTTCTTCATATCAGCCGGAGCGAGGTTCGGCACGGTAGAGCTTGCCGTCAACACCCTCCTCATGCAGCTGTTCACACTCTACAGCTATTTCATGGATGGTTTCGCCTATGCCGGCGAGGCTATGGCAGGCAAGGCATACGGCCGTGATGATATTGCGGAGTATCGTCTGACACGCCGCAACCTATTTCTCTGGGGGCTCTATATGGCTGTCGTCTTCACCGTTCTCTATGCTGTCTTTGGCGGGGAGTTCATCAGCTTGCTCTCTGACGACGCTGCAGTCATCTCCTGTGCCCACAGTTATCAGCACTGGACCATCCTCATCCCCCTTTGCAGCATGGCGGCATTCATCTGGGACGGTATATATATCGGCACGACGCGCACACGCAGCATGCTCCTCAGCACATTCGGCGGCCTGCTCACATTCTTCATGTTATACCTTCTTCTCAGCGGCACACTTCAGAATAACGGTCTATGGATATCGTTCAACGCTTACCTCCTCATGCGCGGCATCATACTGACCATAACAGAGAGAAGACTCAAAATATGACAAAGCCGCCCTCATATCCCTCCCATTCTTTTGACCCAACAGATAATTTCTGTCCGGTAAATAAACTTAACACCTCAAAAATGATAGTTTTAACGGTGAGCATCCCCCTCTTACAAATCTTTATGGCTTATCGCTAAAACTTTTTGCTATACTGTAAGCATCCTAAAATACGTCCAATTTGGGATGCTTACCTTACAATGGAACGTATACAAATTAATGCCTCCGCAGCGAAACTGCGGGGAACTGTGGCTGTGTTGAAAATATATAGAGAGAGGACATGGATGTAATAAAGGAGAGAGAGAAAAAGAACCATGGGTGATAAAGGAGGGAGAGAGAATAAAGAACCGTGGATGTAATAAAGAAGAGAGAGAGAAAAAGAACCGTGGATGATAAAGGAGAGAGAGGAACATGGATGTAATAAAGGAGGGAGTGAGCGCAAAAGTCACTCCCCTATCACGGCTGTGGAATAGAGAAGGTCTGTGCGGCCTCCTACAGGACGGAAATAGACGAGGAGAAGATATGAATTCTCTGTCTCATGATAGTTACCGTCGGCAGGAAGCGTGACAACAGAACCATCAGGACGGCGCAGGAGATACTGGTAGGAATAATAGCCCATCTTAAGCTTTACAGCACCATGATACTCACGAGCGAGAGGGTCGTATGTCATGGCATACTCAGGAGCCAGACGACCATAAGTCCATTGTCCGTCAAGGAACATATCACCGGGAAACGGCTCGTCGGCCTTATAAGCGAAATGGCATATGACATACTCAGACTCTGTGTCGTTGGCAATATTATCTGTGTTGCGGATATAGAATGCTCCGTTGGCATCCTCGTCATAGACATAGTTAGGACGCGGGATGTCTGTATACAGCCATGCATGATATTCAGGATCGTCAAAACTGATGTGATCTATGCCTAACGACGAGCGGTGGATATCAAGCACCTCAAACTTACGGTACTCATTCGTGGCAGGATATATCATATCACGGCAGTGCTCCCATGCCACACCGTCATAACGCTGTGATGTGGGACGCGGAAGCTTGCGGAGGGTGGCCCAGCGGTTGTTCTGTAGGATGTATGCCTTCAGTTGTCTCTGAGGGTCGTTGACAGTCGTCCCATTATATGATATGGTGGCGGACAACTGCTGGTGTGAGCGGTAGGTGTCGATGTCTGTATTTGATGAGACGATGAGCGATGAGCCCATCTTACGCTCAGAGAGCATAAAGCAGACGGAGAGTACAGGACGGCTGTCATCATTGTCGTCCATCACGGTAAGGCGATAATTGCCTGAGAGTTTGAGGCGACAATCCTTATTAGGTATTGTAAGGCTGTAATGAGTATATAGCTGGGCTGTATTGAGCGAAAGCTCCACATTGTCTATGACAAGGCCATTATAGAAGCCGTCAATAAAATCACTCTCAAATAGCGATGTCGTTGTCGACCAGTCTGCCTCACAATGCTCTATCTTATAGGTATATCGATGATATTCATGCGAGAGCTGGTCAAAAGAGATATTGACAGTCTCCCCTGTATTCATATCAATGATAGGAAGAGAGAGCCAGCGGTCGTCTGCCACAACCTTCAATGAACTTATGTCATCAGAATATATCTCATGGTTCTGTGCCATGACGGTTTGGCTGGCGGGAATGAGGGAAGCGAAGGCAAGGAGAATAGATTTGATATGCTTTGTCATATGAATTTTTGTGGAGATTTATACTGACAATAAAAAACTATCAGCCTGAAATAATAATCCAGGAAGAATGACACGTAAGAGCTGGGAATCTTGTGATAGAATACTCGTATGTCATCTGATAGATTATCAGGAAACAGAAAGAATCTGAATCATTTCATGCAAAAATACTATTTTTCTATGAATAATAGGCATGAATTGACTTTTTTTTTGTAATTTTGCAGTCAATAAAAAAAGACACCTTAAGTATAAAAATGGCAAAAGAACTAAAGGCTCTCACGAAGAGAGCAGAGAATTACAGCCAATGGTATAACGACCTTATCGTCAAGGCCGACCTGGCAGAGCAGAGTGCAGTTCGCGGATGTATGGTTATCAAGCCATATGGCTATGCTATATGGGAGAAGATGCAGCATGAGCTTGACCGTATGTTCAAGGAGACGGGTGCACAGAACGCATATTTCCCACTTCTCATTCCCAAGTCATTCCTCTCACGTGAGGCGGAGCATGTTAAGGGTTTCGCCAAGGAATGTGCCGTTGTGACACATTACCGCCTGAAAGCCTCAGAGGATGGCAACGCTGTAGTTGTTGACCCAGAGGCACGTCTTGAGGAGGAACTTATCGTTCGCCCGACATCAGAGACAATCATATGGAACACATACAAGAACTGGATTCACTCATACCGTGACCTTCCGTTGATGTGTAACCAATGGTGTAACGTCATGCGCTGGGAGATGAGAACACGTCCTTTCCTCCGCACATCAGAATTCTTGTGGCAGGAGGGACATACAGCCCATGCCACACGTGAGGAGGCGGAGCAGGAAGCACAGAAGATGCTTCATGTATATGCAGAGTTTGCTGAGAAATACATGGCTGTCCCTGTCATACAGGGAGTCAAGTCAGAGACAGAGCGTTTCGCCGGAGCCCTCGACACATACACCATAGAGGCTATGATGCAGGACGGCAAAGCCCTGCAGAGCGGCACAAGCCACTTCCTCGGACAGAACTTCGCAAAATCGTTCGATGTCACATTCCTCAACAAGGAGAATAAACCTGAATACGTATGGGCCACCTCGTGGGGCGTATCAACACGCCTGATAGGTGCGCTCATCATGACCCACTCAGATGACAATGGCTTAGTGCTTCCACCGAAGCTCGCCCCAATACAGGTTGTCATTATCCCTATTGCAAACAAGCCAGAGCAGCTTGAGGCAGTGACGAGCAAGATACAGCCTGTCATAGACGAACTGAGGAAGAAGGGCATAACAGTGAAATATGACGATGCGGACAACCGTCGTCCAGGATTCAAGTTTGCTGACTATGAGCTGAAGGGTGTCCCTGTACGACTTGCTCTCGGCGCAAGAGACCTTGAGGCCGGCACCATAGAGCTTATGAGACGTGACACACTGGAGAAGGAGACTGTAAGCTTTGAGGGTATCGCCGACGAGGTGGAGCGCATACTCGAGGATATGCAGACAGCTATACTGGAAAAAGCGCGCAAGTATAGGGACTCACGTGTCTATGAATGTGACAACTATGAGGAGTTCAAGGAGCGTGTCAAAGACGGCGGATTCTTCCTCTGCCACTGGGACGGTACAGCTGAGACTGAGGCAAAGATAAAGGAAGACACTCAGGCCACAATACGCTGTGTGCCTTATGGCTACGAACAGACACCGGGCGTGGACATGGTCTCTGGCAAACCGGCCAAGTATCGTGTAATAATCGCCCGCTCATATTGACACGTAGGGATGCAGCTGTTGGCAATCATCCCATCTGATATGCAGGATATATAGCCGAAAAGAAGGCATCAAACAATATGAGCAAAAAGAAATAGCAACGATCCCCCAAGCCCTTCATGTCCTGATGTAACCATTACATGATAGACAAGTTTAGGGGCTTGGGGGATTCGCTCTACATAACAATCACTCAACATTTTTGCGGTCGCTGTCCATAAGACAGCCCACTACCCTTCCATCAAATAATAACAACACATGCTGACAATACTGTCACTCTCGACGAATCTCCCCAATCCAGAGATTATACACAAAACAGCAGAAAAACTTAGAGGTATACTGGACGGCATGAGGCTTTCGGAGACAATACGGACTGAGCCTGTCGGCATGCCTGAGTCAACACCTGATTACTTTAACGCCATAGCTATTGGGCACACCTCCATGGGATATGACTCTCTGCGTTCTATGCTTAAGGGGATGGAGATTGATGCAGGAAGGACACATGAGAAGTCGGCTGCAGGAATTATCCCGCTTGATATTGACATACTGATGTATGGAGACAAAAAATACAAGGATGAGGACTGGCAGCGCGAGTATAATATTAGGCTGCTTAGCAGCATAGGTCTCTGACATACAGGGATATGAAGAACAATAGCGTAGAGGGGAATTTGAAGTTATCTGTGGTCATCATCGATAAACAAGATTATGCTTATGCCCTAATATACTGAACGGGACATATCGACATCATAACTATCGGGCAACACCCTTCGACCGTCAGGCAATACAAAACGTCAGGCAATACAATACCAACATAAACCTGGGATAACTCTCATATATATAGAATTCTCCTTAACCATCATTACAGATAAGAAAAAAAATGAAAATATCACGAACTGGCTTCAGATATATCTTGCCTTTTACCGTTTTAGGCATTTTGTCGCTGACATCATGTATAAAGGATGAGCTGCCAAACTCTGAATGTGACATAATCAGCGCCAACGCAGGTGTGAAGAATCCGGAGGATGTCTTCTTCCAGCTTAGCGACACATCGGCTGCAATAAATGCAGACTACCATAGTTCTGTCATCCAGTTCCAGAGAGTGAAGACATGGGCTGACCTTACTGAGGTGGCTCCACGCTTCACAGTCTCAGAGGGGGCTCTGCTCTACCCTCCAAGTGGCACAGTACGTGACTTCTCTAACGACACCACCCACGTTTATTTCTGCGTGGCAGAAGACGAGAGGCCACTGTACGACACATTCTGGAAGACTGGAGAGCCGATGGAGACACAGCTCGCACAGGCCTCACGTGATGGTCGCCATATCCGCACATACATTGTACAATACAAACACGCTATAGAAGTTGGTGACATCATAGAATACAACTTCGAGCATTATGGACTGAACAGTAAGGGAAAATATTACGAGTGGTGTGACCAGCTCCCCGATGGCTCTTTCCCCGAAGTGCCTAACTGGGCTACAGCAAATGCCGGCTTCGCCATGGCACGCGGCACGGCGAAGCCAGAAGAATACCCCACCACTCCTATCGAAGGTGAGGGCGTTGACGGCGGAGCGTGTGTGAAACTCGAGACAAGCTCGACAGGAAGTTTCGGAGCTATGTTCAAGATGCCAATAGCAGCCGGGAACCTCTACCTTGGCACCTTCGACTCGTCAAAGGCTCTAACCATGACACTCAAGGCGACACGATTCGGTGATGGCTCGACTCTCGAACGGCAACTGGACAGATTCACAGGCCATTACAAATTCTATCCCGGGAACCAGATGACAGATAAGGACGGAAAGCCAACTGACGGAGAAGACAGGCCCGCCATCTACTGCATCATCTATAAGAATCATGATGAACAGGGTAATCCTGTTGTCATCTTCGGAGATGATGTGCAGACGAGCCCACAGATCATCGCACGTGCAGAGGTAACAGACTGGCAGGTGAATACAGATGAATGGGTTGAATTTGACCTCCCGTTTGTATGGAAAGAGGATATCGACCCTGACATCCTCGCCAACAAGGGCTACAATGTTGCTATCGTATGCTCGTCAAGCAGGAATGGAGACGCATTTGTCGGAGCTGTCGGCAGCCGTCTCTATGTTGACAACTTTAAGCTCTACTCTACCAAAGGCGAGTAGGCTTAATCCCCGGGCAGCGCCTGCCTACCCTTAGATTTTGCAAGAAGTAGAAAGCACGAAGGTTTTCGTTAAGCCAGAAGACCAAAGAGAGCTCGCTCGCTTTGGCTTGGCGAGAAAAGGTCTGTATTTATACGAACGTTTTCGTTAAGCCAGAAGACCAAAGAGAGCTTGCTCGCTTTGGCTTGGCGAGAATTTTCGTTCAAGCGAGAGCAGAACATTAAGCTTGCTTAATTGTTATGCCGAGTGCAGACGAAAATCATCATCGATAAAACGAAAGCGAAGCCAAGGTCAACATCACGGATGCTAACGGATAATTTTCTCACGAGACATATCCTGTAGCTCCACTTACTATAGAAAAAAACTTTGCAATCAATCAAAAAATAAGGCAGAGCCACACACATCCCCCCCATAGCATACCTATCACGGCAAGGACAGCAGCAGGGGCAAAAACCACGAGAATAGAATACATTGACTTATAGATTTGTGTATGTGCAGACATAACATACATTACTATCAAGTAAATAGAGAAAGAAGCAGATAACAACAAACAAAAGTAAAGAAAATGGTCATACTATCTAAGCATAACAACACGCTGTCGGGGATAGCGCATACATCGCTGCAGACACTCAGTATCGCCAAGAACATTTCGAGGTATGCCGTGTCCATCATGGTTCTCCTTGTCCTGTCATTGTCATCGCGTGCCGACACAGTCATAACAGACATGCCTGTCTGCCGTCAGCTAGTTGCCATTGTCCCATCAGATTCCACCTCCATCATGGCGGCGAGTCCTGTCAAGCCGCGTCTCTCCCTCCGTCTCGGATACAGCATAGGCGGCACTATCCCTATTGACTTCCCAGCCGAGATGCGTGCCCTGAACAGCTACTCACCAAAGGTAAACTACCAGTTCGGCATAGACTACGAGCGCATGCTCACTGACAAGTACGGCCTACAGCTCGGCCTCTACCTTGAGCGCCGCGGCTTCAAGAGCGAGGTTGAGATGCGCCATTATGACATAACCCTCGAACAGGGAGGAGAGAAAATCAAGGGACCCTTCAGCGGCAACGTCGTCATAGAGATAGTGCAGATAGGCGTCACGATACCCGTTCAGGCAACATGGCATCCCGGCGAGAGATGGACACTGCGTCTCGGCCCATACGTCTCCTATATCCACGACCGCTCTTTCCAGGGCTATGCATACGGGAAGAAAGTCTATGATGCTGACGGAAAATGGACAGGAAGTTTCGACGCTTATATACGCCGGGATGAGATAAGGGGTGAGAAAGTGGAGATTGGCGATATCTACAAGGACGAGGCAGGAAACGTTGTCGACAAACGCGGAACATTCTCCGGCGAGGACTACAACAGCTATCTCCGAAGACTGCAATATGGAGTAGACATGGGAGCCGAGTTCAAGATAAACCGCTCTTGGGGCGCATACGCTGATTTCTCCTTCGGCCTTAACAGCGCCTTTAATGGCAAAGAGGGGAATCCCGTCAGCATGGCTCTTCACCCGACTTACCTCACTGTCGGCCTTACATACAGGCTGAGATAACATCCCCCCACTCTCTCATCACATCTATCTACAATACGCTCCAAAGTATAGAGACACATACCCCTCTTTGCCACATGATTACATTCATGACTGGATAACGGAGCGGTGGACTATGGGCGGCAGGAAAGAAACATCTGGGCAGAGGACTTCAGGAAAAAGGGAGCAAACCTCCCGATATACCCTCCTGATGTTCCTCTGCCCAGATTGTATGTTTATGGATTCCGTAAAAAAACTATGGGTAGATTAAAAATCCTGCTCATATTACAGTCTCCTATCTTCGCAAGGAGATGACTGACGGCCTACCGCTCTACTGTATAGAAATCTATGACGCGCTGTATCGCTTGTCTGCAGACGGGGCAAAACTCTGGATTAGTATTTGTCCGCATCCGGCAGTCTTGTGTGCCACGGTAGACACCACGCATCGAATAGCCTGCACCCTCGAACAGACCGACACGTGAGGCTGCCACCTCGGGACTGTCGCTTAATGGCGTCGGGACAGGAGTTCCCTTAGGTATGAGGTTCTCCCATTTGCCATTGAAATCGACAAGTGTTGTGATATTCTGCTCCCATGGCTCTATATCGTGGGGATACATGGGAATGGCCTCCTCCTCATATGCATACTCGTCGGCAAGGCCGGCGAAACTATGGCCGAACTCATGGACGACGACAGGACGGAAGGATGGATGGTGGGTCATGCTGAGGTTGTATGAGTTAAGTATGCCTCCGCCTCCATAGTTGGATGTGTTGACAAGGACTATGATATGCTCATAGGGTATGCCGGCGAGAATGTCGTGGAGATCTTTCAGGTGGAGAGTTGTGAGGTAGCGGTCGCTATAGAAGGTGTTGAAATTTGAGTGGAGCGGAGTATTGAGCCACAGACCCTTTGCAGGCTCACTCGTTCCGCTGTCCGCAGAGGGTGGCATGACGGCATAGAGAGAAAAGCGTGAGGAGGAGGAGCGGAAAGGCTCATGGGAGAATATCGCTTCTGTTGCAATGCGGGCATCGTCGAGGAATGTCTCCATCTCGTCAGCCTTGTACCCCTCGGCAACATAAGCTATTTTGATGCTGTGGAGAGAATCATCGGCTGTCTGAAGCGTAACGTATGGTGTGCGCTGGCCGAAACCTATACGGCGAATAAGGATATCAGAGGGGACGACAGTATGTGTCAGCTCTGCCATAATCTCACGGCGGGAATTTGTCAGGCGCACTGTCACATCGGCGGTATCTCTCGGCATCGGTATGAGGAAGACATTCTCGAACGAGCGCGTCGAGGTATGGGCTTCCG
>OBLI01004144.1_pt1 | contig 10590 bp, 6 predicted proteins | sample 1519701 | NCBI WGS metagenome assembly OBLI01 (sample SAMEA3663005, study PRJEB22513) | pig gut metagenome | biome: pig gut; feature: pig-associated habitat; material: faeces | place: France | collected 2012 | reverse complement strand
TGGCTTTAGCGATGTAACAATTGCCCGCCTTTGGCATACTTCCTCACAAGAAGTTCGTAAATTCCGAAAACAAAATGAAGTTCTCCCCGTATATAAGATGATTGATACCTGTGCTGCCGAATTTGCTTCTTCAACCCCTTATTTCTACAGCGCATATGATCATGAAAACGAAAGCCAACGAACAAAGAAACCATCGATCCTTGTTCTTGGTTCAGGGCCAATCCGGATTGGTCAAGGAGTCGAATTTGACTATGCGACCGTTCACAGCGTTAAGGCAATTCAACGGGCTGGCTATGAAGCAATTGTTATCAATTCGAATCCAGAAACCGTTTCAACAGATTTCTCGGTTTCCGATAAACTCTATTTCGAGCCCCTCACGCTTGAAGATGTCCTAAACGTGGTTGATCTCGAACAACCAGCAGGCGTGATTGTTCAATTCGGTGGACAAACGGCGATTAATTTAGCAGAAGGTCTTGTTAAAAACGGGGTTAATATTCTCGGAACAACCGTTGAAGATCTTGATGCCGCGGAAGATCGAGAAGTATTCGATAAAGTTATTACTGATCTAAATCTTAAGCAGCCAATCGGTTTAACGGCAACTACTCACTCCGCCGTTATCAAAGCGGCTGAAAAAATCGGCTATCCCGTTCTCGTTCGTCCAAGTTATGTTCTCGGTGGCAAGGCCATGGAGACTGTTTATAATCAAGAAGAACTGGAACAATACCTTCAACAAAACGCCTCCATTACTGCTGATCACCCCATTTTAATCGATGCCTATCTTGAAGGACGGGAATGTGAAGTAGACGCAATGTGTGATGGGAAGGACGTCCTTATCCCAGGAATAATGGAACATATTGAACACGCAGGCGTTCACTCAGGAGATTCAATGGCAGTTTATCCTCCACAACATTTTGATGACGACATTAAACAACAAATCGTTACTGCCACCGAAAAATTGGCAGTTGCGCTTAAATGTATTGGCATCATGAATATCCAATTTATTGTTCATAATCATGAAGTGTACATCCTTGAAGTTAATCCGCGAGCTAGTCGGACAGTGCCATTCCTCAGCAAGATTACAGGAATCGAAATGGCCCAAGTCGCTACCAGAGTTATCCTTGGCCAGTCCCTTGCTGATCAAGGCTTTACTAACGGGCTTTACCCAGAGCCACAAACTATTCATGTTAAAGCTCCCATCTTTAGTTTTAACAAGCTAGCAAACGTTGATTCTTACCTCAGTCCAGAAATGAAATCGACAGGCGAAGTGATGGGTACAGATACCACCTATGCAAAAGCACTTCATAAAGCCTTTTCTGGAGCACACGTTCAAGTTCCTAACAATGGCAAAATTCTCTTTACGATTGAAAATGAGGATGAAGAAGACGTTATCCCACTAGCAAAACGGTTTACTCAAATTGGCTACCAAATTTTCACTACCCCACAAATAACATCGCACTTTAAGGATAACGGAATTCACGTCTATCAAGAAATATCCAATATCGATGAACTCAACCGACTCTTAATAGCTGGGCAAATCGATCTTGTTATCAACACCATGCGCCATGATTATGAACAAGATTCGCTTGGCTTTCAGATCCGCCAAAGTACAATCGCGCAAAACGTACCATTGATGACCTCACTTGATACAGTCAATGCGTTGCTGCACGTTAAAGAAGATCAATCTTTGGAAGCAATAACAATCAAATAATCATTAAAAGCGAGACCGGATAGATTTCCAGTCCCGCTTTTTAACTATTCTATATTTAAGGAGAGATTTAATTAGTGCTATGCTTCTTTAACCGTTACCCCTTCATGAATTGCTTGGACAGCTAAAGCCCCAATAAGAAGGGAGATCCCACCAAGTAAAAGCATCATTGGTTGATTGTGACCAACAAGGGGGAAGAGGAAGAAACTACATAACGATGCAACAATTTGTGGAACACAGATCCCAACATTGAAGAGTCCAAGGTAGGCACCTTCATTTTTACCATTCAAAGATGAGGTAAGAAGGGTAAATGGAATCGTGTTGATGCTAAAGTTACCAATTCCAAACATAATCATTGCGATAATTGAGGTAGTCTTAGTTGTTACAAAAGTCATCCAGGTTAATCCTAAACCACCGACGATCATTCCAAATGTGTACCACTTCTTCCGTGAGCCAGCCTTGGCATGGGCATAAATTAATCCCCAAACAATACCAGCAATACTATAAACAGCAGTTAAAATCCCGTACCAGTTACCGGCAGCTTGATAACCAGCAGAAGTAACATCAGACGTATGCCAAATATTGCGAGCACAGGTTCCAGTTGTGTATGTCCAAACGTACATGATCGCAAACCAGCTAAACAATTGAACCAAGTTGATTTCCCAGAAAGCGCGCGGTGCCGTCTTGATCAATTTCAAAAGGCTGACTGACTTATTTTGTTCTTCGGGATCAATGTGGTGGTATTTTGCATATGTTTCCGGATCATATTCCTTAACATTAAAGACCGTCCATAATCCAGTAAACAGGAGAACTGCCGCTGCACAAAGGTATGACCAGATAACGGTATTTGGCACTACCCCTCGTTTTGCAGTATTGGACATTCCGAACATCGTAAAGATAAATGGTAAGATCGTTGCTAAAATTCCCCCACCATTGGAAAAGACCTGTTGCCATGACCAAGCAAAGTTCTTCTGCTTGTTATTAACCATGTCACCAACAATCATCCGTGATGGCTGCATACAAATATTACTAAATAAATCCATCAAACATACCGCTGTCGCAGCATAAATCATCGCAGCCATTGAACCATAGCCGAAGCCAAGTGAACCGGAGAACGGTAGCATGATCAAAACTAATGCCGCAATTGGAGTCCCAAATAATAGGTAGGGCAACCGACGACCAAAGCGATTCCATGTCCGATCTGACATCTTTCCCATAATCGGTTGTACAATCATCCCCATCAATGGTGGAAAAATGAAGAAGAAACCTAGATTGTTAGGATTTGCCCCAATCGTTTGACAAATCCGACTCATCTGGGAACTCTGCAGTGAGAAAGCCATGTTTATTCCCAGAAAAGCAAATGTAATCGCAAATAGCTCTTTCTTTGGCAAATCTGGCATCCCTGTATCCAGATCAACCTGCTTCGTTTCAACTTTTTGTTTCGAATTCGAACGTGATTTATCCATGATTATTCATCCCCACTCTAGTATTGATAAACCTTAGCTTCGTATGGCCGGATAGTACCATTTTGATCATCCTCATAATTGCTAATTAGCAACTTCGCATCAGCTAGCACATTATAATGGCGGTTAACAGTCTCGTCAGTATAGTTCAAGATTACCAACAAAGTAGTGTCATCATCTTGCCGTGTATATGCAAAGATCTGTTCATCATCTTCATTACCAGGAACTAACGCATACTTTCCATTAGTAATTACCGGCATTGAGTGTCGTAGTTCAATCAATTTTTGATAGTAATAGAAAATCGAATTCTTATCAGCTAATGCTTTTTTGACATTAATCTGCTTGTAATTTGGATTAACCTTTTCCCATGGGGTATGGTCGGAAAATCCTGCATATTCGCTATCATCCCATTGCATTGGTGTCCGCGCATTATCACGTGAATGGATCGCAATGTACTTCATCATCGTCTCACCATCAAGTAAATGTTGATCATCGACAAGTTGGTGGTAGGCATTAATCGATTCAAGGTCGACGTAATCTTCAAGCTTTGGGAAATAGGCGTTAGTCATGCCAATTTCTTCTCCTTCATAAATATATGGCGTTCCTTGCATCATGTGGGTCATAGTCGCTAACATCTTGGCAGATTTAACTCGATAATCTTCGGTCTGGTCATTACCAAACCGTGATACAACCCGTGGCTGGTCATGGTTGTTCCAATAAAGGGAGTTCCAAGCCTTGCCGTACAATTTTTCTTGCCACTTCGTTAAGTTTGCCCGCAAATCTTTAAGGCTCGTCTTGCGATCATCCCACTTACCAAGGGCTGGATTAGGGTTGCTATCAAGACCCATGTGTTCAAATTGGAAAATCATATTTAATTCTTTATTATCAAGACTGGCATACTTCTTGGCATCTTCTGGTGTAGCACCCGGTGTTTCACCAACTGTCACCATCTTATGCTTACTCATAACATTCTTATTCATTTCTTGTAAGAACTCATGAATGCGGTGGCCATTTGATACTAACGGCTCAACATTGGCGTATTTCTCATCTTCGTTCTTGTTAGCATCCGGCAATCCATCTGGCTTAGAAATGAGGTTAATAACGTCCATCCGAAAACCATCAACACCCTTCGCAGCCCACCAGTTCATCATGTCATAAACAGAGTGCCGAACTTTCGGATTTTCCCAATTTAGATCTGGTTGCTCTGGCGCAAAAAGATGAAGGTAATATTGGCCGGATTCATCATCATATTTCCAAGCAGCGCCAGAGAAGTAGGAACCCCAATTATTTGGCTCTTCACCATTCTTACCATCACGCCAAATATAATAATCACGATATGGATTGTCTTTGCTCTTTCGTGATTCCTTAAACCAGTCATGTTGGTCAGAAGTATGGTTAACAACTAAGTCCATGACCAATTTCATTCCACGTTCATGGATGCCATCAATCAATTCTTGAAAATCTTCCATGTTACCAAGAGTTGGGTTAATTGCTTCATAGTTGCTAATATCATAACCATTATCAACTTGTGGCGATTCATAAATGGGATTTAGCCAAATAACATCAACACCTAATTTTTTAATGTAATCAAGACGATCAATTATTCCACGAAGGTCACCGACGCCATCATGGTTGGTATCTTGAAAACTTTTGGGATAAATTTGATAAACAACAGATTTATTCCACCAATGATTATTTTCCATAAAATAAAACCTCTCTCCATAAAACTACTACACTTTTCCCTTTAGCTATTAATGTAAACGATTACTTAACTTCAATTAAATATTAACACCTACATTTTTAATTGCAATCATTTTATGTAAACGATTACATTTTAGTAAAAAATAAAATGCCAGGATAATCTCTCCCGACACTTTATTTTGCTATTAGAATCTCCGCAAATGACGCAACGAATGATTCGACCGTGCTGTATTTTGAAAACGACTGTGCCGGCGGGGTGGTCGTCGTCCTGGCATTGGTAATGGTGCTGCGCTTGTCTCCTCTTTCCCATCTGAAGATTCAGTTTCTTCTGTTAGATCTTCTTTAGTCTCTGCTGGTGCCACTTGTGGGGTGATGTCAAAGGAGATTGATAATTCATCCCCACAAACTGCTGCACTGACTGTAGGGGCTTCCGCATGATTTTCTTCTTGTTCAGTAGCAGCAGGCGACTCTTCTTCATCATCTGAATCAAATGAAATTATATAAGCTGATGAGTCAGATTCTTCTTCAACGGCTGCATCATCTGGAACTGAAACTGCACTTTGTGGGAAATCTTCTTGAGGTTTAACTTGCTCTTCTGCAGCAACATCATTAATCGGAATATCTTCCTGGTTTTCTTCGATCGGCATTTCCTCTTCTTCCGCCACTCCTTCAACTACTGAAGATTCAAGTGGTTCTTCTTGCTTCAAGTCTTCTGTTGTGACCGCTGCCGCCTCTGCTAATTTCTCCTTAGAAATAGCATGACCACTTGCGACCATCGAAGTTCCAGTGGCTGTTGCTGCCGTAGAATTACTCATATAAACATTTTGCTGGTCCATTCCAAATAAACGAGCCCGCAATCGTACTGTTCCATCAAGCTCATCATTATATTGGCCAACCACCCTAATAATATAGGAATCATTAGTCTGATCCGCCCCAAAATTCAAACGCATCTTGTTATCAGCAAAAGACATTGTATAAGGTGTCTCGATAAGGTGATCACCTTCCACTACTGGGAATCGATTAGAAATATCCCGTAGTCGCTGAAGGTTTACCCCATATGATTGAGGTAATTTTAATCCCCGTGAATTACGATAAACCTCAATCCGCATTGTTGAAGGTTTGACGATGGCATTAGATAATTCTTCCACTAGATCACTCGTATTAAAGACAATATAGGCATGACTAAGGTCTTTTTGTGCCGGATTAACATAGATAATGTCCTCAAAGAGCTGCTGATCCTTATCAAAATGCATCATCCGGCTAGAAATCCCAAGAAACATATCGTTAGCAAGATCTGGATAGGCGATATCAATCGTAAAGTCTTTTCGGTAATCATCAACACTTATAAAACATTCCAAGCCAAATTCGTTCTCTGGGGTTGTGAGTGGATCAATTGCTAGTTCTCCCTCTAATTTACCAATTATTTGTCGATGCTCGGTTACGTAATTTGTAAAGGTATAGACAAGTTCGTGCTTATCCCGGTCATAGGTCCCCATTGCAATAACAATCCCATCTTGATCACTAAAGTCAGGAATTGGCTTTTCAGGATGACCATTAGGTGCAACCATCAAATTTGATGACAGTTGAACAGTGAATTGATCGGCTGGTCGGACATCTTTAGCAACCGTAAAACTAACATGCCACTTGACAGTATCTTCCCGGGTCGGATCGAGGAAAAAGTCTGATTGTGTATTAATTTCGACATTATGTAAAATATGACCATCTTCATAAAATGACCCAAATTCAACTTGATTGCGATTTAATTGCTTATGGCCTTGACTTAAATCTTCTTCCACAGCATGATATGCCGTTGCTGAGTGTTGATTTTCATCAGATACGCTTTGTGCAACCGCCATTAGTATTTCACATAAGTTAGCCTTAAAGAAGCCAGCACGCAAATTAAGAAGTCCATAGTAAAAATTCATTGCTTGATAATTATCCATCATTCCGCCCTCATTTTCCGTCTTTAGATTATCAAAGGATAACGACCAAAGGCTTCAAAAACATTTGATTCTTTTCTGCTTTTCGTCTTCTGAATATATTATAACCAATTTTAACTAAATAGCTGATAGTTGTTGCCATTGCTTCCAAGTTTTTTCTTCTGCCAATTGACTTAGGTTGTCATAGGCACCAGTGCTTAATCTTTGCAATTCATCTTGATCTTGTAATAATTTGATGACGGTTTGAATAAACTGAGGTTGGTTATTTAAAGGAATAATCTCGCCATTTTCATCTGAAGTTACCATTTCACGTGGTCCATAAAGGTAATCATAAGTAACAACTGGGACACCATGGTTTAGGGCCTCCCCCATCGCTAATGGTTGTGCATCGATTCGACTTGCATCGACAAACAGTTGAGCTTGATCATATGCCTCATCTAATGACACCTGATATCCGGCAAATTCAATTGTGCCCGCTAAGTTGAGATCCTTAACCTGCTTTTTATAGCTATCCATGTCTTCGCTAGTGCCATAGCCATAGAAAGTCAGTTTACTTTCAGGGACTTGTTGGTGAATCTGCGCAAACATATTAATTAGTTGACTAGTTTGCTTATCTTCTGCCAATCTTCCAACGTATATTAATTGGCCCGGTATCCGATCGACTTCATTAATTCGCGCATAGTTAGCAAGAACTGGCGCCCCGTTAATTACATAGATTGGCACAGCGTTGTGAATTTGCTGCTGGAGGATTTCAGCTTGTTTTGCAGTCATGACGATTATGCCATCCCACTTGGCCGCATCCGTAGTAACAGGACCTTGTAGCATAGCATTTAAGGGACCATTTATTAAGTCCTGACCATCATTAACCTGGTTCATCGGCAACCACAAAAACTTCTTTGCTTTTGTCATCATTGATTGAACCGGTTTGATCGCAACAGCTGGTCGATCAGCAATAAACACATTGTTCTCCCCATTTGCCTTATTCAATTCATCTAAAAAGAAAATAAAGAGGTCTTCTAAAGAGTCAAAGAAGCGATCCTGTCCCTGATAATTACGTAAGACGTTTAGAGAATTAATTGGGGTATTTTCAACCGATTTTACAAAATACCGTTCAAGATACGTTTCTCCATTGGGGCGGTAATAACGCGCATAGTATTCCTGTCCATCTTCACCAAAAAATTCGTCAGCTGCCTTAAAGCCACGAATATCATATTGTTGGCGAAGAGTCATATTACCAGCAAGATCAAAGTAATCAACATGGTTAACTTGCCCAATCGTTCCAGCCGCAAAGTGAACTTCGCAAACAAGGCGGTCACCATCTTTTACTTCGCGATAGTTATTTCCAGTTCCTACTTGATAGTCAATTGGTAAAGGTAAATCCTCAGTATGGAGCTTTTCGCCTTGGTAATCAGTCGTGTTTGCAAAAAAATCATACATATTAACAATTTGGTCATTAGTTAAACCAAATTTTTTGATGGTATCATGAATAACGAGGTCGAAGTCACGGGTCACCAATTTAGCTTCTCCACCATGCTTTTTAAATAGGGCTAGTCGTTTTAATTCAGCATGTTCAACACTGGAATTGCTACTTAATAAGTATTGGTTTACAAAAAAGTACACTTTACTCTTCCCCCTTTTCCTTCATGTCAGCAACTAATTCATTCCATAACTTCATCACGTTTGGTTCAGAATAACGCTCACTATCAGCATAAGCATTTTCACTCATCTGCGCTAATTGCTCTTGATCTCGCAATAAGCGAATGATCGCTTGAGCTAGTCCATCAATATCACCGTTCTTGGTCAGCAATCCATCCTGTTGATCAATAACGACATCTGAAGGACCATATTTTATGTCATTAGCAATAATCGGCAACCCATGGGACTGAGCTTCCACTAAAGATAGTGGTAACCCTTCAGCCCGACTTGGCAAAATGAGTAATTGCGCATCTTCGTAAACCGAATTGACGTCATCTGTATACCCATGGAAGGTCACAGAACTATTAATCGCTTCCTCTTTGACAATTTTATTGAGCGTCTTATCAAAATCATCATTAGCGTATCCCCAAAAATCGAGCTTGGCATCTGGAACAGCGGCTAGTACTTGTGGCCATGCTTTCAATAGGTGATCTTGCTGTTTTTCGGGAGACAAGCGAGCAACCATGACAACTTGTTTTTTCGTTCGCTTTTTAAAAGGAACATGACGCTTATTAATAACTGCCGCAGGAACAATCGGACCAGGAATCCGGTAGATCTTTACACCAAACTTGCCAAACCGATCTTGAAGATCTTCTTGTTGTTGCGGAGTTAAGGCAATGACCCCATCCCAATCTTGGAGGTGCTTAAGTCCCCAATCATAGTTATAATTAAGGGTAGAATGAAGCATATCATCAGGATTATTAACATGGTCATTATGCAGTTGAAAAACCCGAAAAACCCAGTGCTTCATGTGCAGAACTGCCCAGCCTAGTTCATAAACCCGGTCAACGACAAAGCCAACCGGACCTTCACCACAGATTTGCTTGTCAGTGACCAACTCATCGAGGAAAAACCGGGTTAACTGGTCAAAGCCACTGAATTGATAATCACGACCATGGTAATTAAAAAGATGGTAAGTTTTAATTTCCTTTCCCCGCTTATCCTGCTGGTGTGCTAGCTGGATTGCTAAGGTTCCATCTGGACGGTAATAGTTTTCCGTTGCCATTTTTCCATCCCAGTCATAAAGTTGTTCGACCGAGATAAAACCGCGGCTGTCAAACCAACTAACTTTGAGAAGCTTTCCATAATGATCAAAATATTGAATATTAATTACCCGCCGATCAGTATCACTGCGCCGACGAATATAGAGAATACGTTTGCCATTTTGATAATAATTATAATTAATCCCATCAGCCTTGCGCTCCCAATGGGGGTTAACCGGAATATCTTTAATCCGAATATTCTTTTGCGGGACCTCACAAGCCTCCTGAAAATAATCAAACAAGTTAATAAAGTTACGATCATCAATCCCTGCTTCTGCTGTTACCAAGTGTAATTCATTGGAATATTGCCGGGTAACAATCTTAGCTGGTTGATGATATTTTTCAAACAGATGCAGACGCTTAATTTGCGCATGCTCAATTCCTGATTTGTTTCGTTGAATATTATCGTTTAGGAAAAAAAGCATCCTTGATTCCCCCTTTCATGGTTATCGCTTTGAGTTTACCATATAATTGTTAACATTCCTTGAAAGCCTGATAGAGACGTTTCCTATCCCTCACTCAATGTGTTAATATTATTATTTATAGAAAGAAGTGGACGAGATATGCAAAACCCATTTGGTAATAACAATAATGATAACCAAAATCCGTTTAACTTAAACAATCTCCCCCTCCCACCAAATTACGCTAAAATCGTTAATGACCAGGGGGATATCCGAATCGCCAAAGTCGGCTTTTCTTGGACAACTCTTTGGTTCGGGCCACTGCCAGCTCTTTTTCGCGCGGATTACTATAATTTCATTTTAATGATTGTATTAACCCTCGATTATGCTTTGGTAGCCCTTTTCTTTGGACTTAATGCCCTGCTCCAATTCCCATGGCCTTCTGTTTTCTTTGGCTTTTTCTATAATATGATGTACTTCCGACACCTATTTACTAAGGGTTATCGACCAGCTGACCAGCGTTCACGGGAACTGCTTACCCGGGCACGTTATTGGAAGGGCAATTAATTTAAAAAGAATTTTTGATAAATCGAGTAGGAGATAATTGATTAGTTCAATTATCGACCTCTCACACCACCGTAC
>OBLI01004143.1_pt1 | contig 10591 bp, 9 predicted proteins | sample 1519701 | NCBI WGS metagenome assembly OBLI01 (sample SAMEA3663005, study PRJEB22513) | pig gut metagenome | biome: pig gut; feature: pig-associated habitat; material: faeces | place: France | collected 2012 | reverse complement strand
CTGTGAGACAAAAGAGCGTGCTTATGCTGACTACGAAGACAAGAAAGCATGGGCTAAGAAGATGCTTGTAAACATCAGCAAGGCTGGATTCTTCTCATCAGACAGAACAATCAAACAGTACAATGATGAAGTTTGGAAATTAAACTAAGCAGTTACTATTCATAATAGACATACAACTCTATATTGCCAAAATCGCTTCGGTACAGTGCCGGAGCGATTTTTTTATGGAAAAAGAGCACTATTTGTTATATAATAAAGAGTACTTTAATTTGGAGAATATAAAATACAGGAGTAAAAATGAGAAGGATTTATAAGACATTAATTATTTCATGTGCAGTATTTTGCGCATGTGTGACTTTTGCTGGATGTCAGAGCAGCAAGAATAAAGAACAGCAGGAAGCATACAGACAGTATGGTATAACCTGTATGAAAAAAGGAGACTACGAGGAAGCTCTTAAGGCCTTCCAGAATGCCCTTGACCAGTCGATTGGCGGAGTGGGAGAGACAGAGCTTGACATATGTCTTTACAAGGCTAAAACGCAGTATCTCAGCGGAGATTTGAAGTCCGCAGAGGAGACATACACTGCACTTATAGATTATAAGGACTATCCACAAGCTTACTATCAGAGAGGATGCTTCTATTTTGCAACAGGCAAGAATGAAAAGGGAATGTCTGATTTTGAAAAAGCAATTGAAGAAGATAGCAAGAATTATGAATTATATATAGGAATTTCAGAGACACTAAAAAAGTACGGATATGAGAAAGAGCCTGAAGAGTATCTAAAAAAAGCACTGGAAATCAAAGGATCAAAAGGTAATGATTTGATGATGAAGGGGCGCATTTATATGTTGCTTGAGGATTACGATAAAGCGATATCTAATCTTACAGAGGCTTTGGAGAAGGATGAGAAGCAGGCGAATTTCTATCTTGCGCAGGTATATGCAGTAAAAGGCGATGACAAGACATCCAATCAATTTTTTCAGGAATATACGAAAAGTGGAGTTGCAAGTGCAGATGATTTAAGTTCGATGGCGCAGACTCTTATGAACAGTGGCGATTATGAGACCGCAAAGCAGTATCTCGAGGCGGCAGCAGAGATGCCGGATGCAACTGATATTGCAACAATCAGAAAAAATACGATTATCTGTTATGAGAATCTGGGAGATTTCGAAAAAGCAAAGTCGCTTATGGAAGCATATGTTGCAGATTATCCGGACGATGAAGAAGCGAAAAAAGATTATACATTCTTAAAAACAAGGTAAATATGGCAGAGATTATTAAGAACGAAGAGATTGAAGAAAAAGTAATATTGGTTGCGGTAAGTGAAAACGACGGAGATGATGCTGAAGACTCTGTTGCAGAGCTTGAGGAGCTTGTAAATACTGCAGGTGCGAAGGTGGTCGGTGTCCTGATACAAAAGAGGGAGAGAATTCATCCGGCACTTTATGTGGGCACTGGAAAAGTGGATGAGATAGCAGAGCTTATAGGACAGACAAATGCAACCGGAATTGTGTGCGATGATGAATTATCACCGGCACAGATGAAGAATTTAGAAGATATACTCGATACAAAAGTGATGGACAGAACACTTATTATCCTTGATATTTTTGCATCGAGAGCAACGACCAGAGAAGGTAAAATACAGGTAGAGCTGGCACAGCTTAAGTATAGCAGAAGCCGTCTTGCGGGCTTTGGACGTTCCATGTCGCGACTTGGTGGAGGTATTGGTACAAGAGGACCAGGAGAGAAAAAGCTTGAGGTAGACAGAAGACTTATCAGCGATAGAATCGCTCAGTTAAATCGAGAGCTAAAAGAAGTACAAAAGCATCGTGAAATAACACGTCAGAGACGTGAAAAAAACGATATGAGTGTAGTTGCAATAGTTGGGTATACCAATGCGGGAAAATCTACGCTGTTAAATCATCTGACAGATGCCGAGGTGTTAGAGGAGAATAAGCTTTTTGCAACACTTGATCCTACTACGAGAATACTAGAGCTTCCAGGCAGACAGCAGGTGCTTCTTACAGATACAGTTGGATTTATCAGAAAACTGCCACATCATCTAATAGAGGCATTTAAGAGTACTCTTGAAGAGGCTAAGTATGCGGATTATATTTTTCATGTAGTGGATGCGTCCAATCCGCAGAGAGAGAAGCAGATGCATATCACGTACTCAACGTTGGATGATTTAGGAATAAAGGATAAGACAATAGTTACTTTATTTAACAAACAGGATCTACGAACAGATGATGAGCCACTGAATGATTTTCGGGCAGATTACGTACTTAATATATCAGCGGGGCTTGATAAAGGACTAGATGAGGTCAAGGATTTATTATCGCAGATTCTGCGTGAGAATAAAATCTATATAGAGAGGACTTTTTCATATGCCAATGCTGGACAGATTCAGATGATACGCAAGTACGGAGAGCTTATTTCAGAGGAGTATGTGGCTGATGGAATAGAGGTTAAAGCGTATGTGCCTATGGATGTATATGGCAAACTGGATTAATCAAATTGGATTGACAAAGCAAGTACGAGAAGAGGTATAAAAATGAGCAACAAAAAGCGAAGGACAATTCGATGGGATAAGCTCGATAATACAGCGCATATTTTTCCGGTTATTGCCGGGGAGAGTATGACGAATGTATATAGAATAAGTGTTACGCTTTGCGAGGAGATTGTGCCGGATATTCTGCAGCAGGCACTTGATATAGTGTTGCCCAAGTTTGATGTGTTCAATGTAAGACTTAGAATGGGAGTGTTCTGGTATTATTTTGAGGAGAATGGTAAAAAGGCACCGAGAGTAGTTGAGGAGGGGCTTTTTCCCTGCAGGCAGATTCAGCCGAACCGCAATCAGAGCTATCTGTTTCGCGTGACTTATTATAAGCGAAGAATTAATCTTGAGGTATTTCATGTACTGACAGATGGTATGGGTGGAGTGAATTTTCTGCGCGAGCTTACATACCAGTATTTGAGACTTGCGCATCCGCAGCTTTTAGAAGTCACAAATGACGGGCTTTCAGAGGAAACGTCTCTTAACAGAGAGGATAGCTTTGTAAAGAATTATAAGCAGAGTAAAGCAAGTGGCTTCAAAAAAGAGAAAGCATATATTCTAAAGCTCGAGAAGCTTCCGAAAGGAGAATTCGGAGTGATGCATGGTTATATGCCGGTATCGGGGCTTAAGGAGGTAAGCCATAGATATGGTGTGTCGATAAATGAATATCTTGTAGCTTGTTATATATGGAGTATTTACAGCGAATGTCTTCACGGAATGCCTTCGGATAAGCCTATCAGAGTGGCGGTACCTGTGAACCTGAGACCATTTTATGATTCTGTTACTACCAAGAATTTTTTTGTAATGGTTTCGGCAGAATTTATGCCAGACAAAGTAGGATACACCTTTGAGGATATTGTCGCTATTGTAAAGGAAAGCCTTGGTTCACAGATTACAAAGGAACATCTGGAGGATTTGTTTTCATACAGCGTGTCTAACCAGATGAACATACTTATGAGACCGATTCCACTTCCTATTAAGAATTTGGCTATCAATGCAGTGTATACCAAATCAGCACTTGCCAATACAACTACTATCACCAATATCGGAAACATCTCCATTGAGGAGGCGTATAAGCCGTATATTGAGATGTTTCATGCTTTTATAGCTATGTCCAAGGGGCAGTCACTGAAAGGAACAATTTGTTCATATGGAGATACCCTTGTATTTACGTTTACATCAATTTTTTCGGAGACAATGGTTCAGAGAGCTTTTTTCAGGCAGATAACCAGAGATGGTGTTGATGTATCGATAGAAACGAATGGAGTGTATTATGAGTAAGTGTAGCAGATGTGGAGTGAATATTGTTGACAATACGGATAGTTGTCCGCTTTGTCATCATGTGCTTGTAAGGGAGGCAGAAGAAAAAGATAATATGTATCCTGACGCAAGAGTGCTTACGAGAAGATTCAGATTTTTGGAGAATATTGTTCTTTTTCTTTCAATAGTTATTGGCGTGACACTTATGACTGTGGAGTATCTCACGTCAGACATGATAGGCTGGAGTATTATGATAGTCTTTGGTCTTATGTATGTAAATGTGCTGGTCAGACTTGCGCTGGCAGGAAAATCAGGATATATGTTTAAGACGATTTGCATGGTAATACTGGCATTTTTCCTTTTGTGGGGTATTGATTATTTTACGGGAGACAGTGGATGGTCGCTTACCTATGCATATCCGTCTATTATTATATTTATGGATGTAGTGATTTTGGTTCTTATGGCGGTAAACAATAGAAACTGGCAAAGCTATATGATGGTTCAGATACTTATGATGATTCTCAGTTCTATTGCAATTATTTTTATTGCAGCAGGAGTGATTGATTTTCCATATATAGCAATAGTGGCAATGGGAGCATCGCTGTTTTTGTTTCTTGGAACACTCATTATCGGTGATTACCGTGCAAGAACTGAGTTGAAACGGAGATTTCATATATGATAGAGCATATTAAAGCCTTTATGAAGGGGCAGGAATCTGAGTTTGTAAATGAAGATATAAAAAGTAAATATAACCCTGCAACAGAGGGTGACCCGTCTGTAAGCTTTAAAGGACGTGTTATCACTGATTTGATGGCTCATCTGACTAACGATTTGGCAATAGGCAAAAAGATTAAGTCCGGTGAGCTTCGGAAGAGATTGAAAGAGCCACCGTGGAAGGTGCCGGATTGTTTTAATTTTACACATGTTGATATGGATAATTTTACGATGAAGTACTTAGCTTCGAAGGAAAATCCGAGATATGACAGAGTGATTCTGCAGCTTCATGGTGGCGGCTATATGGGTGCTGTCAGGAATGCGTACTATGTATAATCCGGCTTGTACAACGAAGTAAGTCATGGTTGCAGTGTGCTGACACCGGATTACAGAGTAGCCCCGGAGCATCCGTATCCGGCCGCACTTGAAGATGCGCTGGCTTCATACCAATGGCTCTTAGACAGAGGCTGGGATGGTGAAGATATTGTAATAGCGGGAGATTCAGCAGGTGGAGGACTTGCGATGGCACTTACCATGTATCTTCGTGACCACAATATGCCTATGCCGGGCGGTCTTGTTGCGATGTCACCATGGACAGACGTGACTGCAAGTGGAGAGTCATACGACACGAATTATGAAAAGGATCCTCTTTTTGGTAATACGAGAGAGAGTCTTATATATGTAAACGACTATGCAGGAGCCCATGACCCGATGGACTGCTATATATCACCATTGTTTGGAGATTTTAGAAAGTTTCCGCCAATGCTTATTCAGGTGGGCTCGATAGAGATGCTGCTCAGTGATTCGGTGGAAGTAGCTGCGAAAGCAAGACATCAGGGAGTGAAGGTCCGATTAAGTGTATACGAAGGGATGTTTCATGTCTTCCAGATGGGATACTTAAATATACCAGAGTCCAAGAGAGCATGGTACGAAGTAGGCAAATTTTTCGACGCAATCGAACGTAATTGATATGATTGGAAATTTCATCTAATTGTCACTCTGACTGCTCTTGGAACAACGAAGAAATAATAAAAGGCAACCGCTCCACAACCTACGTTCACCATGGTGAATACATAGCCTGAAAAAGCGGTTGCAATATATTTATGCTGTCTTTCCAGTATAGAGCTGATAATATTTGCCCTTCTTCTCGATGAGCTGCTCGTGGTTACCACGTTCGATTACACGTCCCTGTTCAAGAACTATGATACAGTCACTGTTTCGAACAGTAGAAAGTCTGTGTGCGATTACGAAAGTAGTACGTCCCGACATAAGTTTATCCATTCCATCCTGAACGATTCGCTCAGTACGCGTATCGATAGAGCTTGTAGCTTCGTCAAGGATGAGAACAGGTGGGTCAGCGATTGCGGCTCTGGCGATTGCAAGAAGCTGGCGCTGTCCCTGACTTAAGTTGGCACCGTCGCCGGTGAGGACTGTGTTGTATCCATCAGGAAGCTGACGGATGAAGGTATCAGCGTTTGCAAGCTTTGCAGCTGCATATACTTCTTCATCGGTAGCATCAAGCTTTCCATATCTGATATTTTCCATAACAGTAGCCGTAAAAAGATGAGTGTCCTGAAGTACAATCCCAAGTGAACGGCGAAGGTCAGCCTTCTTAATCTTGTTAATATTGATTCCATCATATCTGATTTTTCCATCCTGAATATCATAGAATCTGTTAATCAGATTTGTGATAGTTGTCTTTCCAGCACCGGTAGAGCCTACAAACGCAATCTTCTGACCAGGAGTTGCATAGAGGTCTACATTGTGCAGAACAATCTTTTCTGGTACATATCCGAAGTCTACATCATCAAATACAACATCTCCGGTAACATCCTTGTATTCAACTTCACCAGTTGCCTGATGTGTATGCTTCCATGCCCACATTCCAGTTCTTTCAGTACTTTCTGTAAGCACTCCATTTTCTTCTTTTGCATTTACAAGCTCAACATATCCGTGGTCTTCTTCTACTTCTTCGTCTAGCAGCGCAAAAATTCTTTCGCATCCGGCAAGAGCCATGATGATGCTGTTGAACTGCTGGCTAATTTGAGAGATAGGCATATTAAAGCTCTTATTTAATGTAAGGAAGCTTGCAAGCTTACCAAGTGTAAGACCATTAAATCCGGCAAGAGCCATAAGACCACCAATCATTGCGCAAAGTACATAGCTTAAGTTACCGAGCTGGGCATTGATTGGTCCCATTGAGCCTGCATAGAAGTTGGCGTTGTATGCACTGTCAAAAAGCTGCTCATTAAGCGCGTTGAAATCATCAATGTTTTCCTGCTCGTGAGTAAATACCTTTACGACCTTCTGGCCTGAGAGCATTTCTTCGATAAATCCATTTACAGCACCTAGGTCACGCTGCTGGGCAAGGAAATATCTGCTTGAATATTCTGCACATTTCTTGGTAACAAATGTCACAACACCGACCATTACGAGTGTAAGAACTGTCAGTGGAATGCTTAGGTATATCATTGAAAAAAGAACACTGACAACAGTGATAACACTGTTGAATATCTGTGGAATACTCTGGCTTATAAGCTGACGGAGAGTGTCGATATCGTTGGTGTAAACGGACATGATATCTCCGTGTGCATGAGTGTCAAAATATTTAATAGGAAGATCCTGCATATGTGTAAAAAGGTCATCGCGCATCTGCTTGATACATCCCTGTGATACATAAATCATAATCTTCTGGTATATAAATGTACATGCAACACCAATTAGATAGAACACAGCTACTCTCAGGATGGCGGCCAGAAGTGGACCATAATCAGAGCTGTGATTTTTAATCATTGGCATAATGTAATCGTCAATAAGGTGCTGTGTAAAAAGTGTACCCTGAATATTTGCAAGAACACTTACGATAATACATATAAAAACAATGACCAAGTGCAATCCATAATTTTTCATAATAAACTGCATTAAGCGTGAAAAAAGCTTTCCCGGATTTTTGATTTTCGGTCTTGGTCCATGAGGTTTATGTCCTGGTCTTGGCATTATGCTGCACCTCCTTCATCAAAATCTCCACCGCCATTAGTTTGTGAATCATATACATCACGATAAATGGCGTTTGTCTCTAATAACTCTTCGTGTGTACCAAAGCCGTCGAGCTTACCATCGTTTAATACGATAATTTTGTCGGCATCCATTACAGAAGAGATACGCTGTGCGATGATTAGTTTTGTTGTGCCTGGAATACTCTCGCGGAATGCCTTTCGAATTCTGGCATCAGTAGCAGTATCTACAGCACTTGTACTGTCATCGAGGATAAGAATCTTTGGCTTTTTAAGCAGCGCTCTTGCGATGCAGAGTCTCTGCTTCTGACCGCCGGATACATTTGTTCCGCCCTGTTCTATACGGGTGTTGTATTTGTCAGGGAAGGCTTCTATAAAGTCATCGGCACAGGCCATCTTGCAGGCATTTATGCATTCCTCTTCAGTGGCGTTCCTGTCACCCCAGCGGAGGTTGTCAAGAATAGTGCCTGAGAAAAGTACATTCTGCTGAAGCACAACTGAAACCTGATTACGAAGTGCTTCCATATCATAGTTTCTTACATCAACTCCACCGACTTTGACACTGCCGGAATTCACATCATACAGACGGCTTATCAAGTTTACGAGAGAAGATTTCGAGCTTCCTGTTCCACCGATTATTCCAATAGTCTCGCCTGAATTGATGTTAAGTGAAATGTCATCAAGTACAGGCGTCTCAGAAGACTGTGAGTAGCGGAAGGTAACATGGTCAAATTCGATTGAACCATCAGCTACCTCGTGGACTGGATTATCAGGATTGGTAATAGTACTTTCAGTAGTAAGAACTTCACTGATACGCTTCATACTTGCAATACTCATGGAAATCATTACAAAAATCATTGACAGCATCATGAGGTTCATCAGAATGGTCATACAGTATGCAAGAAGCGTGATTAAATCACCAGTCTGTAACTTGTCAGATACAATCAAATGTGCTCCAACCCAGCTGATAAGGAGAATGCAGGAATATACCATAAACTGCATAATAGGAGCGTTTAATACTACAATATTTTCTGCCTTTACAAATACGTCATAAATATTTTTGCTTGCTTTTTTGAATCTACTTTTCTCGTAATTCTCACGAACATATGCTTTCACAACGCGGATTGCAGAAACATTCTCCTGAACACTTTCATTTAATTCATCATATTTTTCAAATGCTGCACTGAAATACTTCATAGCGCGGGAGATAATAAAAATTAATATTATACTTAGAATAATTACAGCACCCAGATAGATTGAGGCAAGCTGTGGGCTAATAAAAAAGGACATAACCATTGCACAGATAATAGATGCTGGTGCACGCATGGCCATTCTAAGAATCATCTGGTATGAATTTTGGATATTCGTAACGTCAGTAGTGAGTCGGGTTACAAGTCCGGCTGTACTGAATTTGTCAATATTTGCAAAAGAGTAGGTCTGTATTTTGGCAAACATTGCTTTTCGTAGGTTCTTGCCAAGACCCATGGAAGCTTTTGAACCAAATCGGGCACCCATGATACCGCAGGTAAGCGATACAAATGCTGCGACAATCATCCATGCACCCATTACATAGATGTGGTGTGTATCACCCTTATTTACACCGTTGTCGACGATTGAACCCATCAAAAGTGGAATGATGGTTTCCATCGCAACCTCTAAGAGCATAAATATAGGAGTGACAATAGAAGCTTTTGTGTACTCTTTTACTTCTTTTAGTATTGTCTTTACCATATTTCGTTTCCTTTCTTATTTTATATATCTTGATTTTTTTTAGTTAGTGTGCTAACAATATCATATCTTAATACCTCAAAATTTAAAAGTCAACAGATTGGAATATTAAAAATGAATAAACAAAATAAAGAAATTCAATTGGGAGTAAAACTTCGCATAATACACAACAAAATAGATAAGTATTTTGACAGAAGAAAGAAGGGACCCGATTTATGTGTGCCTAAAGGTCAGGGAATGACTCTTCATTATTTAATGGTACATCAAAATGAGGATGTATATCAAAAGGACATAGAGAGCCATTTTGGAATATCGGGAGCAACTGCTACTAATATATTAAAAGGGCTGGAGAAAAATAACCTTATTATAAGAGTACCATCTGAAAAGGATGGGCGTCTTAAGAAAATTGTTGCGACGGAGAAAGCATACAAGAGGCAGGTTCATATAGATGACAGTATCAATATGCTCGAGGAGAGTCTGATAAAGGGTTTTTCTTCTGAAGAGCTGGATAGTCTGCTTAAAATGATAGACCGCATCATACAAAATATAGATGACCTTATACTATATATAGATAATAGCGACAAAAATGATGAGTGAAAAAAACTTACAAAATATCTATAGAAAATTATGAAAAGTAAACAAAAGGGTCATAGAAACCTTGATTTTATAAGGAATACAGCGAGTGCGTTGTTTTGAAAAAGGTAATATTTTACCACATAATCTAGATTTATTTGATTGACATTACCACAATATATAGTATAATGGGTATTACCAACACAGAACGTATATTTTAGGAGAGGAATTATTTTATGAAGATTATAAAACGAAGCGGTAGTGAAGCTGTATTCGATGTGGACAAAATTGTAAGTGCTATTAGAAAGGCAAATGATTCTGTTATAGATTATGAGAAGTTAAAAGACGAACAGATTACTGAGATTGCTGAGAATGTTGAGATTGCATGTGAGAACATGAAGCGTTCGCCCAGCGTAGAAGAGATTCAGGATATGGTGGAGAACCAGCTGATGAACCAGAGGGCTTTTACGGTTGCACGTAACTATATCACATACAGATATAAAAGAGCATTGGTTAGAAAATCAAACTCTACAGATGAGCAGATTCTCAGCCTGCTTGAGTGCAATAATGAGGAAGTAAAACAGGAGAACTCAAACAAGAATCCTACTGTGAACAGCGTACAAAGAGATTATATGGCTGGTGAGGTAAGTAAGGATATCACAAAGAGATTCTTGCTTCCAGAGGATGTTGTTGAGGCTCATGAGAAGGGAATTATCCATTTCCATGATGCAGATTATTTTGCAC
>OBLI01004142.1_pt1 | contig 10597 bp, 9 predicted proteins | sample 1519701 | NCBI WGS metagenome assembly OBLI01 (sample SAMEA3663005, study PRJEB22513) | pig gut metagenome | biome: pig gut; feature: pig-associated habitat; material: faeces | place: France | collected 2012 | reverse complement strand
CCAAATGGGTCAGGACATCAAGGAAGTATGTGCTGAATATCTATTCATGCAACAACGCTTATGCTGATGTGTTCCAGAATGACTTTGGATAACACCGACAACTTATGGTCGTGATTTTGCGTATTGCCTCAAGTCGCATGGTGGGGTAAGGGGCATTTATATGTCTTTATGGTGACATTCGATGCACTGTGCCCCCTTTTTACTAACGATGCAGATTATTTTCGCTTCTGTATCATATTAGGCGCGTAGTTGCGGATTTGAGGTATATTTCCTATATTGACAATGTACTTAGGTTTTTTAATCTATGCGATAAGCTCTAATGGTATCATATTAAATAATAAAATCACCAAATATTTAAGTGGAATAAGTATGGAAATATATTTGTGTCACATGATGTTCTTCCGTGTAGCTTCCATGCTTCATCTTGAAAAATATATACACCAGTGTGATGTGCTGTTTGTGGTGACATTCTTAGTAACATTAATGGGAGCAGTTTGCTTTTCTCATGTGACGAAATATTGGGCGATTCCTAAAATAGAAGACTATTTAACAACGATAGTTCGAAAAACGACAAACAATGAATAGAAAATATCTCAAAATAACAAATAAAGACGGCAAGGTGTGGCTGATGCCTAAGCAACACATGAAGACAGGCTTGGAACTTTATCAACCAAGTTCCAAGAAGGGGCTGTTGCTGAAAAGGTGGCTGCCATGGTTGTATTGGTTAAAACCCTTGATGGGAAAATTGGGGATGTCAGACATCGAATATGTCATGGATCCCCAGATTCACCATATCATCGAAAAGGAGTTCAATCAGGATGCAGTGGAGTACTCTGTGTTTGAGGGTACACCATGTGTTCATCAGAAAACAACCATTCAGATATTCAAGGGTGAAAATATCTTAGGATACTGTAAGGTTACAAATAATCCAGAACTTTATGGTATATTTAAGCATGAACAGAAGTTGCTTGGTTGGTTGCATGAAAAGGGTGTTGACCAGATACCCGAATGTCCTTATTGCGGTAAGACCGAAGATGGAAATATTGTCTTTTTGCAAACAACAACCAAGACACTTAATTCGCTTGTTGGGCATGAATTTGGGATAAAGCAACTAGAATTTCTTTCCATGCTGAAAGTCAAAACTGGTGTGGAAATGCTTTATCATGAATCAGACCAATACCAAACAATTTGCTCACTGAAGGCTCATGAAAATCTTCTTACGGTATCTCAACAGAAAATCATGAGTTTGGCGGTTGATGCTATCGAGACTTATTATGGTCCCCCAAAACAGCTGTTCTGCGCTTATCATGCCGACTTTACTCCTTGGAACATGTTTGAGAATGCCGGCAGGTTGTTTGTCTTCGATTTCGAGTATGGACGGTATTCTTATATGCCATATCTTGATATGTTCCATTTCTTGACTCAGACGGCAATCTTTGAAAGGGAACTCTCTGCTAAGCAGATTTATGAAGAAATGCTTGGTCGAGAAACTGAATTGAAAGAGTTTTTTGACAATCCTTGGATGGCTTATCTCATCTATTTGGTGGACGTGACGGCAAGATTTGTGGTTCGTGACGGACATTCAAGAACAAGTGATGTTGATAAACTCATCAATACTTGGTTTGAGCTGATAGGGTTAGTCATGCACAAGTTAAAAACTGAATAGTTTATGCGTATTCTTCATTATACCCTTGGTTTTTCGCCCTATCGCAGTGGTGGATTGGTGAAGTATACCAAGGACTTGATGCAAGCCCAAATGAAACTTGGTCACTTGGTCGCAGCTTTATATCCTGGTGGCACTTCCCTGTTTAAAAAGTATTGTCATGTGCATTGGGATAAAACAAACGATGGTATTCGGAGCTTTGAAATGACGAATCCATTGCCAGTGCCATTGATGTATGGAGTAAAGGACATAGAAAGTGCCACTACCTCGCAGAATCTGGATCCCTGTTCTTTCGAGTGCTTGCTGGATGATGTAAAACCTGAAGTTTTCCATGTTCACACTTTAATGGGCTTGCCTTTGGAATATATTCAGATAGTGCATGACCGAGGAATACGAATCGTCTATACTTCGCATGATTATTTTGGTCTGTGTCCAAAGGTGAACTTCATCAACCAAGATGGTGAGGTCTGTTTTGGAGCTACGGCTGAAAGATGTGCTGTATGTAATGTACAAGCTAAGTCTACGATGTTCTTGAAAGTAAGAAATGCCAAATGGGTAGTTCCGTTTAAAACGATAGCAAGGAGGTTGAAACGATGAGTAATTATCAGAAGTTATTGGAATATTATAAGGAGTGCTTCGACTTGGTGGATTGTTTTCACTTCAATAGTGAGACGGCAGGTAATGTTTATAAGCGGTATCTTCCGATTTGTAAGGGAAAGGTTGTTTCCATCACTCATAATGGTATCAAGGATCATCGTCAGCATAAGGACTTTCACCAAAATGTTTTGCATATTGGATTTATTGGTAATAGTACTCCTTATAAGGGCCTGCCATTGCTGATTTCTACTTTGGAGTCTATTGGTAAATCAGATTCTTGGGATTTGGCAATTTGGGGCGGTGGTGTCGGTAAGCATTCTTCATTGCCTATTTATTATAAGGGTAAGTTTGATGCATCCACTATAGCCGATGTCTATGAAGCCATGGATGTCTTGGTGGTTCCTTCCATCTGGAAGGAGACGTTCTCATTGGTCACACTCGAAGCCTTGTCGTATGGTGTTCCTGTCATCGTCTCTGACAATGTCGGGGCGCAGGATATTGTTAAGGAGTATAATCCGAGATTTGTGTATCATTCGGAAGATGAACTGAAATGCTTGCTTAAGGAAATCTTGAAGGATAGAAACTTGTTGCAAGAATTCAACCAAAAGGTTCTTAATACGCCTTGGAAGCATGGTATGGAGGAACATGCCAAGGAAATTGTTGATAAGATATATAAAAACTAATGATTATTCTTATAACAATCATTTCCTTCCTATTGGGATTTATAATCAATCTCATAGCATTACCCTACATCATCGAACATATTGTTAAGGATGCTTGGAGATATGTAAGGGAAATAAGTACATTGTCGGTCTTTCGTTGGTCAGTATCTATTATTGTATCCTTTGCATTAAGTACTCTGATTATACGGAATCAACAAGAGCGAATCATAAAGCAGACAGGTTCAAACTATCAGCATATCGTAGATAGCTTGAACTTGGAAATAAAAATATTGCAGCAATATAAGGTGAAGTAATATGAACTTTGATCTCTCCGATTATACATATAGTGGACTAATAGGAATATTCTCTGCCATCATAGGTATGTGCTATCCCTTGATGCTTCAGGCGATAGACAGGATAGATGAGAAGTATCATGTAATCAGGTTTGTAGAACTCTTTAAGGAAGAAGTTGTGTATGGCAGATTTAATCACCTTCTTTTATTGTCTATTGCGTTTGCCGTAATAGATCCATTTGCTTTATATATAATGAGCGGTATTCTTTGGATGCAAATGCTGGTGTTGGTTGGTCATACTTTACTTGTATTAGTTCTTCTTCTGCATGTTGTAGCATTGTATAGACTGATCTTGATTTATGATGATCCTCATCTGTTTTATAAGCATTTGATAAAGAAAAATGGAAAATTCGTATTGGAGTTGATTGATTTGGCGAAGTATGCTGCAAAAAGAGAAGATAGAAGTCTTTATAATGCCTGTATTCAACGTGTATATGAAATCTTACTAAAGGACGATGATGAAAAGGAATGATAAACAAACTGATAGAGAGGAGGCTTTGGTCAAACTCTTGGAATGTTCTTTTCGGAAGGATACGCCCTTGATGATGAAGAGTGATAATAGAGTCTTTGCTCTCTTCTTTGATACAAGTTTCAAAGGACTTTCTGAGTTTAAATATAAAAGATTATGGTATGCCATCAATCAAGTGGTCCGAAATGATGATAAGAACTGGATGTATCGTTATTGGGAGTTTGCTGATCAATATTACAGTGATGTTTTTGCATACGATAATAATTGCAAGGAACGGAATAAATACTTTGAGTTTCATGTTGCTATTGGAGGTTTGCTTGCTTTGAACAAAAAGTATGAATGGATAAAGCATATTGCTTCATTTACAAATTGTATACCTGCAAATTATTTCTTGATACCAAGTACATTCTCTGAAATTTTCAATTGGCTGCAATATTTTGATGACTTGGTAGAATCGTCTATAGACTTGGATATTAAGTATCATTTGTATTCGCAGTATGAGGGAGTAAGAGCGGGGGCAAATCTCTACAAGGGAATTGTGGAATATTTAGCTTTGATGATGTGCCGCCTGCCAGAAATGGGCTTTAATGTTAGATATGTTAATCCAATGGCATTGCCTCATGTTTATGGTGATGCTTCTAATGAAAAGGAAAATTTTGTATCAGTGAATCTGAGAAACATTCGTATTGCTGAGTTCTTGAAGAAAATGATTGAAGAGACATGTCAGAGCAATACAGGTAAAGATCAAGCATTACGATTATTGGAAGATTATATTAATGACTGCAAAAATTGCTTGAATTCCGGTGCTCATGTAGATGATGATAAAATAGATTATATAGCCAAAACTCTGCTTGATGAGTTCGTACGTCAGCAATCAGTCTTGATTACTTCAAAAGACAGTGGCTTGGAGAACTTTATAAAGGAGAGATGGTTCGCTGAGTCTGCCGACCAATTAGAGGAATATGATTTCTTGGAAGGAAGGAGTTACAATAATATAAACAGAGAATCGGTAATGGTTCGGCATATTATTGCAGGAACTATATTTAGATATACGGAGATTTTGAATACGTATCAAGCATCAGTGACCTTGAACGTCAGATATAGAGATATTTCGACAGCTTTGACTAAACTTAGTATTCCTAAGGGATATGTCGTTCTTTTAGGAAGTATCGGTACACATCTGCTACCTGATGGATACGACAATAACCCTGATGTTCATTTTATCTATTCCAAACAATCGGAGATTATCATTATCAATAAGAGTCTTTTGCCATTTGTATGTTTTAATGAAGAAAAATGCGAGGACGAAAAGTTTAAACTTATAGATGATAAGAAGAGCAAAATTCTTTATTCGAATATATGGAAAATACAAAAAACTGGTGAATCTAAGTTAAAGGCAGAGAAGAACAAGCATTTCGACTTGTTCATTGGTTGTTACGCTTCGATATATATGCCTCCAAAAGAAAAGCGAAAATGTATTCGCATTAGAGCTGTTGACGTCATTACACAGGAAACTTTTGACTTAGACAAAATTGAGAAAATTACAAATTATAAGTTGTAGAGTAAGAGCATGGGATTAATCTTTACAATACTTTCTTTGTTAGCGTTGTCCGCAATACTTTCCGTATGGTGTCCAGAAAGGTCATCCTCAAAATTATGGTTGGTGGCTTGGACTTGGAGACATATAGGCAAGCCATTGCGTGATTATCTCCTTAGAAGAATGACAACAGAAAAGGTCGTCTATCGCTATTTCGGAACAATGCTGACTATAAATGGCTCGTCCTTGCTCTTCAATGTGTTTAGGGTGAGGACGAATAACTTTATGATTGAGTTTTCTGCAGACCCAATCAACAACTCTGTACTTTTTGTTGATATCCTGCTTACTATTGTTGCTGTAATTTATCTTGTATTGCAGTTCCGAAAACCAAAGAATGATATATTGGTAGAAAATACGACCGAAAAAATATTAGAAGCATTGACAAACAAGAACGATGAGATTAGAGAATTGTTGCCATTGTATAGAAATTCCATAGTGAAGTTGCACTTAAAGGAAGCCTATGAACATTTGGAAGCAATTAGGAAAATTGTTATAAAGCGAAGTGCCACAGATTATGAATTACTTGCAACAATAGATTATTTGATGGGAAAATGTTCTCGCTTTATCAGAGGAAATGATGAAAATGCAGAGTTCGTTAGAGCTTTTGATGAAATGAAGAAAGCGAACTTGTTCTTGATAGAAATAGCAGAAGAATATATTTATGTTAACATAAAAGGACAGGATAAGTCGCAAATAATTGACTTGTGCAATCAAGTTTTGGATCGTGAACCAAATAATGCTATGGCACATGCTGGGTTGGTAGTGCTGGCAGATGATGTGGAAATAGCTTATAAGGAAGTACCAGAGTCAGTTTTGGAAAAGACAGATTTCCAATTCGTAATTTTTTATTATGTATTTAATCATCCTGAACATGAATGGTTGGATATGGATGATATCCGTTGTGATGTTCCAGAAAACTTATCTTATGACAATCTACGGCAATGGAGTTTCTGCATGTCAATCTATTCTACGAAGCTTTTGCATGAAGGACTTTATTTCTACGATGGCAGGAAAATTACACCGACGTTACAGAACGTTTATGATATAATGAACAGATACAAGACTCTATCGGCTGGTACCGACATAGAGAATATCATCCCTGATGTAGAATTCATTGCTTTGTATTCTGAATTTCTTCTAATAGAAGATAAAAATAGAAGGAATAGACTTATTAAATCCATGAAAGACAGTAAGCCATCGAAAGGAAACAAGATGTCTTATGTGCTGATGTTATTGGAAATGCTTATGATAAATAAGGACTTTGATGATGCAGCACGAATTCTTGAAAAACATAAGAATTTCAAAGATGAAATTTTAGCTTTGGTGAATTTTATTCTGCCGACAAGGATATTTAACAAACAGCTTGCAGTAAAAGCATTTGAGCATTTAGAGAAAATAGAAATTCTATTGCCAGATATGCATTGCCAGCCTGTATTAAGCTGTGTGGCTATGTATGCAGGGGACATTCTGCAATTCAAGAATTTAAAGATATTTGAAAATCCAATCACACAACAGATATTTGAATATACATTAATATATTTTTCAACAAAAGATTGTGATGTAGAAACAATTAAAACTCTTGCAGAAAAAGCACCAAAGGAAGCTATATTTATTTTGGCTAAAATATTAGGCTCAGAAAATCATATAAGTGAGGCTTTGGACATAATACGACCACTGATACAAGAAGGAGCGTTATCTGTAGAAATGGGTGTGTATTTATCTATATTACGTGAAAATGAAGACTATAAAGATGTTTTCTTCGATGCTTTGAAGAAACTTAGAAGAAACGGCATCACACATGTAAAAGAATTCTTAGAAGATGAATATTATTTAGCTATTGGCTGTAATGACTTAACAGATGCTGGAGAAGTAATCTGTTTATTATTCGAACAATTTCCTGATAATAATAGCGTATTTTATAATTATCTTAATTATTTGAATCTAACACGACAAAAGGACAAGTTCTCCCAATATGTAGACAGGATCTTAAATACGATAGAAGACAATCCTATTTTAAATTGCAATTTCTTCAATTTATTGGTATTACAAGAATATTATAAAGAAGGTTTGGATTTCTTGTATAGCGCAATTTCGCGTACAAAGTCACAAGAACTGAAAGACTTATGGTTTGAATATATGCACACTCCACATATTTCGCCTATTATTAATGAAGAAAAAGACATTGTTGAGAATGGTGATTTCGTTGTGTATGAGGAAAATGGTAAAGTGAAAAGTGAAGATATATTCATTAATTCTAATACAGAGAAACTTATTGGACATCACGTTGGAGAAAACGTCACATTGGATAGGTTTGGCATAATTTCAACGGCAAAAATACAGTGTATATACAACAAATACCATTCTCTTACAAGGCTAATATACCAAGGTTTACAGCAAGGTAAAAGTAAGAGTATCCGTATGTTCACTTTAGATGATTTGAAAGGTGGAGATGGAGATATGCTGACAAATCTGATGATGTTGGCAGGTGGGCTTGATAACAAAAAGCAAATTGAAGATTGGGAAAAGCGCTATGCAAAAGGCGATGCAATTCTTATCAGTTCGTTTGGTAACAACAATGCGTATGAAAAATGCATAAATAGAATATTTGGAAATGACAGAATATATTGTTTGCCATATCAAAATTTTGAAAAATGTCCAATTGGTGACTATGAATGCGTATTGGACATAACATCGGTTGTTCTTCTAAGTATGCTCAACAAAATTTATGGATTAACTTTTGATAGAAAATTTATTATACCACAAGGCTTGTCAATTTATTTGCAGCAAACTTTACAAAGAGAGAAAGTAAATATTCCAAGTTATATTTCACAGGATGTAGTTGAGTGTTTGAGATTGAATAAAGAAGCTTCGGAAAGTTCTCATATAGAGATATTGCAATATATACTTGACTGGATAGAAAAATATTGTATTATTGAAGTTGCAACAAAAAAACTAAACCTCAATTTTCAAGAAAGCGGTCACTCTTTTTTTGAAATCGAAAGTGAAAGTATGCTACTGACGATTGATAAGAAAAGATGTATGATAAGTGAAGATTGGGGACTTATGACAAATTATGAGAACTTTAAAATTCTCAATGTAGAAGCTTACCTATATCTATTTGATGTCAATGAAAAACTAAGTGTTTCTAAGTTCTTGGCAGACTTGCATTTTGTAGGAGTTAATATTGACTTGAATTATATGCTTGAACAGTATCACAAGAATAATAATCGTCAGCCAAACACATTTGACGAATGCCTGGACGCATTAAGAGTCAATATGTATTTAACAAAACATGGATTAAATCTTGCCAATCAAATATTATATTCCAAAATTAAACTCTCATCAGATTCTTTTATCGTGCTCAACTTATTTGGAAAAATATTGGAAGGGAAAACAACAATATTTAGAAAGAATTTGATTGGACAGATTAAAAATCAGCAAGGTTTGCATCCTGATTTTATGAAATATCTGGTGGATTCAATAGAAATCAATCAAATCTTGTTGGTATAAAAATTATGCCGATAAGTTTTCTATAAATTATAATTAGACATATTACATGAAAATTGCATTTGTCAGCGTCCGTGGTATTCCTAATAACTACGGAGGCTTTGAGCAGTTTGCTGAGTATATCTCAGTAGGCTTGGTGAAGCGTGGCCATGAGGTTACGGTGTATTCTCCTTCTTATCACCCTTATAAGAAAGATGAATATAAGGGGGTGAAGATTAAGCATATCTATAGTCCGGAAACTTGGATGGGTGGTTCGATAGGCTCATTCTTCTATGACTTCATGTCGCTGAAGGATGCCTTGAAGCGTGAGAACTTTGATATCATCTATGAGGCAGGTTATACGAGTATTATTCCTGCCTTTATCTGGTTTGACGTAAAGAACGTGACCAAGAGTATTGTGGTTACCAATATGGATGGTCTGGAATACAAGCGTACAAAGTTTAACAAATGGGTGCGCAAGTTTGTGTTCTGGGAGGAGAGAATGGCCGTGAAACATAGTCATTATCTGATTGCAGACAATATGGGTATTCATGATTACTACAAGGAAAAGTATGGCAAGGACAGTAAGTTCCTGGCATATGGTGCCAACATCTATGACAACTATGACGTAGAGGTGCTGAAGGAATGGAATCTTACTCCGAATGAGTATTACCTGCTTGTTGCAAGAATTGAACCGGAAAACAATTTGTATATGGCTATAGAGGGCTATAAGGCCTCGAAGGAATATGGTCGCCGTCCACTGATAATTGTGGGCAAGACAAATACTCCATACGGCAAGCAGCTAGTGAAGAAGTATGGTGGTGATCCTCATATACGTTTTGTAGGTGGTATATACAATTTCGACAAACTGAATAGTGTTCGTCATTTCTCGTTTGCTTATTTCCATGGGCATAGCGTAGGTGGTACTAATCCGTCATTGCTTGAGGCTATGGCGAGTGATTGTTTTATCCTTGCACATGATAACCAGTTTAATAAGGCAGTGCTTGGTGACAACGCTGTGTATTATGGTTCTCCTGATGATGTGAAGAAGTTACTGAATGAAATAGACACCCATGCTTCGGAACATAAGGAGTTGTTCATCAAAAATAATCTTGATGTGATACGCAAGGAGTATTCTTGGGAGAAACTTGTGGATGAGCACGAAAAGTATTTCCAATGGATGTTGGAACAGAAACGTTAATTGACTTGATATGACGCTATTCTTTGAATTCCTTCAGGTTGCAATAGTTAACAGGACGTCGTTGTCGGTCAGCGTAACGGAGGCTGACTGGCAACGACTTTTTGACTTTTGCAAGAGACATGCTTTGATTGGGGTCGGATTTACGGCTGTAGAGAAGCTGCATACTGTCGGGGTTGTATGTCCAACTGCGCTTAGGATGCAGTGGATGGCATTGGCTTTGCAGATTGAACGGCAGAATGAGAAGATTACAAAGCAATGTAGGGAACTGACAAAGAGGTATGAACACGATGGCTTGCAGTGCTGTATTCTTAAAGGTCAGGGTAACTTACTGAATTATCCAGAAGAATTGAGAATGCGACGGATGCCTGGCGACATAGACGTTTGGTGTATTACTCCAAAGGAAGGATTGGACATCGCTGTTGCAACAGGGAATAAAGATGTGGAGTATGTGAACTATAGAGGTGTCAATGCGGTGATTGAATATGCCAGGATGCAGTTCAGACTATGTGGAATTGACAAGCAACCGCGTGCGATTTATCATCACATTGATGCTCCGTCCATTGATGGAA
>OBLI01004141.1_pt1 | contig 10599 bp, 11 predicted proteins | sample 1519701 | NCBI WGS metagenome assembly OBLI01 (sample SAMEA3663005, study PRJEB22513) | pig gut metagenome | biome: pig gut; feature: pig-associated habitat; material: faeces | place: France | collected 2012 | reverse complement strand
TGCAGCTAACCCTAGCACTAGTATTATTTTAATAAACGACATAATGTCACATCAGTCTTTACCACCACCAAATTCAACGGCTAGATAACTAATGAATGCAGCAAGGCCTAACAGATACAGAATTATCATGCACCGCTCCTTGGCTCAAGTGCGAACTTCTTTGAGGTGTTAGGCTTGGCTACAAACTCATAGCCCCACTTAGCAAGCAGTTCGTTAAAGCCAGCCATAGATGATTCGCTGCGGGTCTTAAGTGGATACTTTAAGATCTCTTCCCAATCACCGCCCTTGACGTAAGCATACATCGCCATACGACGCTTGACTAAGCCGCCAACAACTTCACCATTTACGTAAACCCACTTTGGTAATTCCTCAGTTGCGCCCTCAAAATCACCAACATTAACCTTACGGGCTAAAGTCTTAGGCACCACGCCTGTATTAAAGATTAAGTCTACATAGGCGTCAAACAGTTCTTGTGGGCAGTTGTCCACGCTAATGTTGTTATTAGCGTGCTTTTCGGCTACAGCCACATCAGCACGCCATACGTCTAAGCACTGACGCTCTGACCAAGTGTCACCCTCAGCAAAGGCTGCAGTATCTTGGTTAGCGTGGCCAATGCCGATAGTTAATACACCACCACTGTCGCGGTAAGTTGAGGTTTCAAAACCCTCAGCTAACTTGTGGAACTCTGCAAGATTATCACTTACTTTGTATGTCATCTTTTTTGTCTTCCTTTGTGCCTCGACTGAACCGTGGCGATCCATGTTCGATCATTCCTAAGATCCTGTCTAGCACTGAATCAAATAAACTGGATACAAACTTTTGCCAGCCCGTGAATCCAATTGTACCAATTGCACCGCCAATAGGTAAGCATAACGCATATGGTAAATCTGGAAAATATTCAAATAGTGGAACACATACGCAAGCAGTCAATAACGAACACATGAACGCATCTTGTGCTATGTATATCTTGCGTATTTGCTTAGCCCTTAACTGATGCAGCTGTACGAATAATGTACAAAGCATTCCTAAGCTGACAAAGGTTATGAAGTCTACATTTGAATATACCATAATCTACCCTAGCCATATTAAACTTACTCCACTGGACGCAAACGATCCAAAATTGTTTCCACGAAATCTTTAGTAAAGTTTGGTATAAGTTCGTCCAGATCTTCGGTACCACGATCTCTAATGTATCCAACAACGTATGGAGCCTCACTATCTTCATCTTGAGTTTCTACACGAACACGATAGAGACAAATATCGTTGATATCTACGATAACAGTACCAACTAAACTTTGTAATAAACATGTAAGTTCTAAATGATTTAAACTATCACTAGAACTCTTAGAGACATATAAATCACAAATTAAATTACCGCTTAAAAGTTCGCGTGTTTTCTTACCGCGCTTTAAGCAATTTGCAGAATGTGACAACCAGCGATTTGTCATGTTGTCTAAATCTGTCTTTCTCACACAGTTGCTAAACGTGCTACCATATAACATGTTTGCCTCGTCTACCGTCGCAGGTAACGTCGGCAGCAAGATGACACGCTCTCGTGGATTATCATCTACGAGATATTGTCCATACTTTAATAACGCACTCATTAGTTATCCTCAGAGATTTAATTATGAAAAATCACCAATACATCCAAGTGGATTTTGATAAAAACTTTCGCAAATTATTTGTAACTTGTCTGAATGAACCAGATGAACCCTTTCCCAGCATGAAACCACGCCCAGTCGGTGCGGGTTTCGTCCCGATGCAAATCACTGTTACCGATGAGGGATACTCCGTTATCTCCCCTACCGCAGGATACTGTGTGTCACGTATCCTCAATGCAATCTCAAATCACATCAAGGAATGGACGAATGCAGCTCCTTAAGCATCAAATTGACGGCTTAAATGAAACTAAAGCCTTTACTCGTTGCGCCTATTATTGGACTATGGGTCTAGGCAAAACCTTTGTTGGATCTGAAAAGCTCATGAGCTTTCCTAATACAATCAATGTGGTTGTTTGTCAGAAGTCCAAGATTAACGATTGGTTAGAACATTTTGCGGAACACTACCCTAGTGTGCCTAGATATAACTTATCCCTTGCAAAAGAGTTTAGCGCTTTCTTTGCAGCTAATACCCGTCGCGTCGGCGTGATTAACTATGATCTCTTATCACGTCGTAAAGATCTTGCAAAGCTTAAAAACATTGCCCTTGTCCTAGACGAAAGCTCCCTCATCAAGAATGAAGAAGCCAAACGTACCAAGGCCGTGTTAGATCTAAAGTCAGATAAGATCGTTCTACTTAGTGGAACTCCAGTAGGCGGTAAGTATGAGGAGCTTTACTCCCAATGCCGCTTACTAGGTTGGAATATCACTAAAGATCAATTCTGGAACCGCTACATATACTACACCGCATGGTCTCCATCGCCTTATGCAAAGCCGATTAAGATCGTGCGCGGGTATCGTAACGTTGATGAATTGAAACGTAAATTACGTGAGCATGGTGCAAACTTTTTAGCATCAGATAACGTGCTTAAGTTACCTGCTCAAACGTTCCAAACTCACCACATACAAACTACATCTGAGTATAACACTTTCATTAGAGATCGTATAGTAGAAATAGGCTCCGATGAGCTTAGGGGTGATACCACTCTAACTATGATGTTAGGCTTACGAAAGCTATGTTCGATCTACAACAAACATAAGATCCAAGCATTCGAGGATATCCTGCAATCAACCTCAGAACGTTTAATCGTGTTCTACAATTTCAACGATGAGTTAAAGCAGCTAAGATCTCTTGTGCCTAAAAACAAAGTCAGTGTTATTAGCGGCCCTGAAAAAGATCTGACAGCTTACAACAAGGAGTCCGATAGCGTTACCTTTGTACAGTATCAGGCGGGTGCATTAGGTCTTAACCTGCAGCTAGCTAACCGCATTGTTTACTTTAGCTTACCTTTATCATCGGAGCTTTTTGAACAAAGTAAGAAACGTATTCACCGTATCGGTCAAACTAAACCTTGCTACTACCACTACCTGATTTGTAAGGACAGTATCGAATCCGATATCCTTAAAACTCTTAATCAACGAAATGATTACACAGTAGAGCTATTTAGAATGTAATATGGTAAAATTAATGTACTCGTGATAGCTTTCATCACCGAGTCAAGCACGTTTCATTTAAAAACAGTAAGGATCACAATGAAAATTAAAGACGAACTCGAATCATTAGATGCGCAGATCGACAATATTCTCGATAGCGTAGATAGAACTACTGAAGACTACATGTACGCCGTTGAGGAAATCGCAGCACTGCGTCGTGAGGTTTTAGACTTACGTGTTAATCGCATTGGCTTACTTAGAACGATCGCACACCTCCAGCGTGAGAATAAAAATCTAAGCGAGTGCACTCAAGCAAAAATGCCAAAGTAAAAGTGAAAGAGAAATCTTTTGAAACCACGGTTAAAAAGTTCCTGCGCGATCGTGGTTGTTACGTCATCAAAAACTTTGGTTGCTCATTCACCCGCGCAGGCCTCCCCGATTTAGTTGTTTGCGCAAATGGTAAGTTCATTGCGCTTGAACTAAAGAATGAAAAAGGTAAAGCTACACCACTTCAACTTGCTAATATTCGTGATGTTCAAGGTGCGGGCGGTGTGGCTTTAATCTTACGTCCGCAGGATTTCGACAAGTTCAAATCTTACATTGAACAACTCACAGGACAATGACTTATGCAAGATTATTACAAAAAGGGCGCTATTCCAGTTGCACCTATCGTGGTTTGCTCCCGTATGTCCTTTTGCTTAGGTAACTTTGTTAAATACATGTGCCGTGCTCCACACAAAGGTAACGAACTTGAGGACTACAAAAAGGCGCTATGGTACATCAACTATATTGATGTCGACACTTTCGAGGAGGAGGTTAAGCAACTCCAAAAAGAAAAGGTGTTATGTGAGATACTTGCTGGCGGCCCTCCAATCGTTAAGTATCTTTTACTTGACAGAATGGAATATGATATTCAACGTATGATCCAAGATGCGCTAAATGAGAGTATTGATGAGCTTTCTATAACCGAAAACAATGAGCAACGTAATTAGTTATTCACGTGTTGAGGCTTTCAAGTCATGCCCGTTCAAATACAAACTTAGGTATGTGGACGGCATCAAAGTTCCTCCAGATAACACGCAGGCTGCTAATGCGCTGATCGTTGGATCTGCACTTCACAAAGGTATCGAAACAGATCTAGATACGGCCATTAAGCAATACAACAATTCTTTTCCCGTCATCACTGATGCAACCGAAAACGAGTGCATCAAACTCTCATACATGATTCCTCGTACTAAAAAGTTCGTTGAGAATGTTTTTAAAAACTGTCAACTTACTTTTGAACACGAACTATCAACCAAAGACTTTATAGGTTATATTGACCTACTAGTTAAGTTCGATGACGGCACTTACGGTATCTATGATTTCAAATACTCTAATGCCGTTGATCGTTACCTACAATCAGCCCAAATCCATTTCTACAAATACCTTTTTGAACAGATCAATGCAGGAGCCAAAGTATCTAAGCTAGGCTACATCATGATACCTAAGTCCTCACCTCGTATGAAGACTAAGCAACATGAAAGTATTATCGCGTTCCGAAAACGTCTTTGCGAGATTTTGGATAAAACACGTGTAACTTTATATGAGCTTGATTATGCACCCGATAAAGTTATACAATTTATGATAGATCTCAAACACGTACTTGAGGCTGAATCCCATCCTGCACTTCCAAGTTGTGAGAGATTCTGTCAGTTCTGCGACATTGCAGAATATTGCCACAAAGGATATACGTATATGCTACCTGCCAATGAAAAGCGCAAGGTTACTAAGGGCGATCGCTTTAAAGTAATGTTTTATGGACAGCCTTTTACAGGAAAGACTACCTTAGCTAACCAGTTTCCAGATCCAATCTTTTTAAATACCGACGGAAACATCAACACTTTTGATTCGCCTTTTATCCAACTCAAGTATGAATACGCTGGCCCTGTTCGCGTAAAGCACCCTTGGGAAGTTTTCAAGAATGCAATCAAGGCCCTGCAAACTGAGCCTCACACTTATAAAACTGTCGTCGTAGATCTCGTGGACGATACTTTTGAAATGTGCAGATCTTACGAGTTGGAAAAGTTAGGCATCGATCACGAATCTGAGGAATCATTCAAGGCTTGGGATATCATCTCATCAAAGTTCCTTGAGGTATACAAGCAGCTTGTGAGCTTAGATATGAACATTGTTCTGCTTGCTCATGAGAACACCTCCCGTGATTTAACCCGTCGTTCTGGTGATAAGGTAACCGCAATTGGCCCTAACATTCGTGAAAAGATCGCAATCAAACTTGCAGGCTTTCTTGATATCGTGGCTCGCATCACCGCTGAAGATACAGGCCATTACATCAACTTCAAAAACTCAGATCTTATGTTTGGCGGCGGCCGTATTAACATCAAGGTTGATCGCATTCCTAGCGACTTTGCTAGTTTTAAAAATCTCTATGTAGATGAGGTAAACGACTAATGAGCGAATTTGCAAAGTTCAACATTGACCCGTCTTTGTGTGGTGACACTGAGGCTAAGACAAACTACCCTCAAGTACCTATTGGTATCTATCACGTGTCAATTAAAAGTTTACAACTGAAAGCCTCAAAGGCTGGTAACCCTATGTTATCCGTTCAGTTCGTAATCGAAAGCGGTGAGTACAAAGGTAACTTCCTTTTTATGAACAGCATCTTAATGCGTGACGGTACAACTAGGGACTTACCATTTGTAGCCCGCTGCAATAACTTCTTACGTTCTCTTAAGATGATTGACAACGGCCGCATCCAGTTAGATTACGAAACAGGAGTGCAGGGTTATGAGGCCATGGTCAATGATATTGCACGTCGCATCTTAGAACAGAAACCTACATTCGCCCTCGATTACAATGAGGAACACGGCAAGGACGGCAAGTCATATCAGCGATTCACAATCACAGATATGTATCCAAGTTCTTGACATTTTGAACCTTAATTGATATTGTCAACTACACCTAGCCCCCGTTGGGATTTCCTAGCGGGGGCTATTTTATTCGAGGATAACGTATGAAAGTAATCGTTGGCGATTGCGAAGTATTCAAGCATTACTTCCTTTTCGTGGCTACCGACATTGCCACAGGTGAAACCAATGTCATCGAAACACGCGATGATTTGTTGGATTTCTACAACAAAAACGTGGATTCAATTTGGGTTTTCTACAACGCCGAATATGACCGCCACATTCTCAAAGCCAAACTCCTTGGCACTTACGACACTTACACCGTTTCTCAAGAAATTATCTATTACGACAAGAAGCCTTTTCAAATCTTTAAGCGCAAAGATCTTGAGGCTTACCCAATGATTTGCTATGACGCAAAAACCACACCTCACGGCCTGAAGAAACTTGAGGCTTTCCTAGGTGAGGACATTCGCGAAACTACAGTACCGTTTGACCTACAGCGCCCGCTCACAGAACAAGAAAGAGCGGAAGTTATTTTCTACTGTAAACACGACGTGGAACAAACCTGCAAGGTACTCAAGCAAATCAAACCTGCATTCACTAGCCACTTAGCTGTATGCCGCGAGTTCAACCTGCCACTGGTAGATAACCTACACAAGAATATGCCGAAGCTTGCTGAAACAATTCTTATGGGAGAGGGACGAGGACGCGCTAAGTTTAACGATGAGTTCGATGTTAAGATTCCTAGTTGCATTCAGCTAACCACTTACAAGTTTGTTCAAAAGTGGTTTGAGAATATGCTAGCTAAAGGTCGTAGTGGTGAAAACGTATACGATCAACGCCTAGAATGTGACGTTGCAGGTGTACCTCATGTCTTTGCGTGGGGCGGTGTACACGGTGCCTTACCTAAGTACAAGTGTACAGGAAACATCGTAGCTCTTGATGTGACTTCATTCTACCCTAGTATGATTATTGCCTTTAACTATTACTCACGTAATTGGCAAAGTCCTCAGCAGTACAAGGATATGTACGACACTAGAGTTAAGTTAAAGGCCGCTAAAGACCCTAGACAAACTCCATACAAGCTGGCCCTTAACTCTTCCTATGGTTTACTTAAGGACAAGCTCAGTCGCTCCTATGACCCTCGTATGGCTAACTCAGTGTGCATCACAGGTCAGTTGCTACTGCTCATGCTTATGGAACGCATTGAGGCTGCCGATTGCGCAGATCTCATTCAATCAAACTCCGACGGCGTTTACTACAACGTACACGACGAGGATAAGTTAAGAGCTGTCTATAAGCAGTGGGAAGTTGACACTGGTATGAAAATGGAGGAAGACCATTACAATACTATCGTGCAGAAAGATGTTAACAACTACATCTTAATCGGCGATAACAACGTGGTTAAAACCAAAGGCATTCTCTTAAAGAAACGCACCCCGATTGACAATGATACCCCGATCATTCAAAAAGCTTTACAAGAATATTTTGTAAACGGAACGGATCCTCGAACTACTATTGAGGCCTCAAATAATTTGATCGACTTCCAAATTATTAAATCTCGTCCATCAAGTTTTGACAAAATGGAATTGAACGGTGTACAATACGACCTCAAATATTACCGACTCTTTGCAGCACGCGGCGCGGGATACCGAAGCGCGGTCTGGTCTAAGGGCGATAAATACGCTAAGGTTAGCGGTACCCCTGAATCTTGCGCACTAGACAACGGCTATATAGTTGACGCGCCTTGTCCTCAGTGGTTAGATAAAGAGTGGTACATACTCAAGGCAACCGAACTTATCCACAATCAAGAGAATGGATTCGCAATCGGTACCCTCTTAATTTAATTAAAAAAGGGGGCTGTACAAACGCACGGCCCCCTTACAAGGATAACGACTAAATGACAATCGAAATTAATAACAACTACCCTATCTACAAGGGTTTTGTTCCAGGTAAAAATCAATCAGGTTGTGAAAAGCAGCCTGCCATGAAGTTTACTGAACAGTACTTTACCAACTTGCAGGACTTAGAATCATCACCTAATGTACTTGGTGTATTAAATCAAGACATTGTTATGATTGATACCGACACACAAGAGGACACTCAAGCTTTTATCCGCTTACTTCAAGCCTGCAAACTCACCGTTCCATACCTCATCACCGATAAGGGTATGCACTTTTACTTCCGTGACCCAGCTATCACCTCAGCACAAACTAGCGTTATGCTTTGCTGCGGCGTTGTAGTAGACATTAAGCTCGGTAATCGCAACGGCTTGGACTTAATCCGCAAACATAATCAGCCTAGAGACGGCGGTTACTTTAACGCCCCACTAATCCCAGTCCCTTATTGGGCACTCCCTATCAACGACTTCCAGCGAAATAACCTAACCACTCTTGCAGGACTTAAGGAGGGATCCCGCAACCAAAACCTTTTCGCTATGGTTGGACGTATCAAGCGCACTGGTCTAACTTACGAACAGTGTCTTCACACAATCAATCTTATTAACTATAATGTAATCTCAGCCCCTTTGCCAAAGCATGAAATCAATATGCTTTGTCGTAAGGATTCGTTCAATAACTCAGTGGAGGTAAAGGCTGCCGCACCACAGCAGCAGCCTAACCACACACCTAATAAGGAGTTATGCATGTCTAATGATCTTACCACGATTGAAGACAATGCGCAAGATGAGCAGCAGAAGTTTAACCCTGCAATCTATGCTAAAGAATTAGTACGCGTTTACAATATCAAGCTGATTGACTCAGTACCTTATATGTACAACCACGGCGAATATGTGCCGCTCAACGATCTAGACTTTGAGCGCGTGGTTTGGACAATCAAACAAGATTCACATATCCGTCATCGCTCTGAAATCAAGGCCGCTATTAAGATCTTAGCACCTCAAGTGATGCAGGACGAAACAGATACTAATCGTAAGTACATCAACTTCTCAAACGGCTTACTCAATATTGAGGACAACACAATCACCCCTCACTCTCCAACACTGTTCGTGCCTAACCTTATCCCGCACGAAATCAGCATGGAGCCTAGAGAGTGCCCAGAGTTAGACAAGTTTATCAGCGAAATTAGTTCAGGCAATGAAGACACTATTAATCAGATTTACGAAATGGCAGGGCTTTGCCTATATCGTCGCAACTTTGTACGTGGCTGTTATATTCTTGTTGGTCCTAAGGCAAATGGTAAGTCTACTTTCCTAAAGTTCCTTAACTATTGCTTAGGCTCTTCCAACACTTCAGCACTTAAGCTGCACCAGGTGTCAGAGAAGTTCTATACTCAGATGCTTAACTGTAAGCTAGCTAACCTAGGTGATGATATCTCCGATGCGTACATCAGCGATTCATCAACCTTGAAATCAATCATCACATCAGATACAATTCTGGTTGATGTTAAGAACAAAGCACCGTTTGAAATGGTGCCATACTCAACCTTAATCTTTAGCGCTAACTCCATGCCGCGTTCAACCGACGCAACCAAGGCCCTGTTAGATCGCTTAGTGATTGTGCCATTTACAGCACAGTTCACAAAAGAGAATGGTAACCTTAACTTCAATATGGCTGAAGTGCTGCACCAGCCGCACGTGGCCTCCGAGTTCCTGCGCCGTGCTATCCTTGCACTGCAACGCATTCGCCAAACTGGTAAGCTAACCATTGGCACAGCATCGGCAGAACTCAAGCGCGATTATGAGATTGAGAATAACTCAGTGCTATCGTTCCTTACTGACCCGTTAGGCTTAGATAGCGACGTGGACACTCAGTTGAATAAGGTGCCATTGCAAGATGTATACGTCAGATACACCGACTACTGCCGAATAGGCGGCTTGTCCCCTATGTCACGTATCGCCTTTACCAGATTCATGCGTCATCAGCTAAATAACGCTGTGAAGAAAACAATCTGTTTGGAGGGCAAGACTCACAATGCATTCTGTCGTGAGGACGAGGACAAGCCTATTACCCTGAATTTCTAACATTGTTGTTTATCCTTGAAGTAAAGCCCTTGCTGATCTATTCGGCAGGGGCTTTTTTATTGCCAATCGTGAGGACGGCGTGGGCTTGTTCCCACGTTGTCATCACGATTCCACGGCCCCCTCTCAACCCCTTATCATAACTTCATAACTATCTATGCCCCGCAACCAGATCTCAACTTATGAGTTATGAGTTATGATTCGCTTATATATCGCATTCATTAAGCCTAAATCTCAAAAATCATAACATCATAACTTTTTTTGAAAACTACTACACCTACACCTATATACCCCCAAATTACACTTTACACTTTACAACCCCTATATAATATATATATTATTATTTACTTATGATGTTATGATCTTATGATTTATAGTACTTAACCCTTATTTATAAGCCATTCTCTCTCATCATAAGTTAATCATAAGTTTGGCAAAATCATAACTTCATTTGCAGCAACCAAATCAGATGCTTGCTATCGCATCACACACATTGTCCCCATGGCTCTGCGGGGCCAAAATGTTTTGGAATTTTAGAAAAAATTTTGTGTGGGATTTTACGGGGAAAATAATCAATTTGGGGGGGGCTGTGGGGCCACGGCGAAGCCCCCCACGCGTTTGC
>OBLI01004139.1_pt1 | contig 10603 bp, 10 predicted proteins | sample 1519701 | NCBI WGS metagenome assembly OBLI01 (sample SAMEA3663005, study PRJEB22513) | pig gut metagenome | biome: pig gut; feature: pig-associated habitat; material: faeces | place: France | collected 2012 | reverse complement strand
TCGTTGTTGTAAATGGGCTGCAAAGCACCACGATGGATACCTTCCGCAAGTTCATTTACCTGATAAAGTTCGTTGGAATCAACGATGAAACGAGCGGTATCGCCCCAACCAACGTGATGAAGTTCCATAAACGTATCAGCAAATCTCGAGCTCATCGTCATCGGAAGAGTCGCATTAATAACCTGCGCGATAACCGCGTCGAAGTTTTCTCTGAAATCTCTGCTTCCGTTAACAGCGGGGTTCTTTATAAGGTCAAGACCTTCCGCTTCAAATCTGTTCTCATAACGAGTATTGCTTACGCAGTATTTAACGAGGTTTTCGCAAACTACATCTTGCATTTCCTCGTATTCTTTACGGTTCTGAACGCCTTCGATGCTTTGACGAGCGGAATCAACGATACCGTCTACAACATCATTAAAAAGGGCGACGTCAGATTTCTTATAATTAAACATTTTTAACATAATATTCTATTCCTCCCTTAAAAATTAAAGTACACGGCAGTAATATTTCTTGCCCGCAACAGTCTGACCTATAACGAAATCTTTCGCCATTTCAATCTTAACACCGAATTTTCCAGCAGCGGGGGCCAATTCCGAAGGAACAAGCTTAGTGCCATTAGCTTCGATAACAGCATATTGACCAACAGTGGGTTCACTCTTGAAACCATCGGCCGAAAGTTCGAACCTGTCATACTTTTCGAGTATTCTCACTCTAACAGGCTGACCAGGTTCAGCAAAGAGGCTGTCGGTTCTAATACCTTCTCTCCAAGCTTGACCATAAACATCACCCTTCGAAACGTCAACGATATCAACTATCGCAACTTCATCGGTATCAGCAGCAGGCGCGCCGATTTCAAATACGTTCATATCTTTGTTATTAGCATATACCGTGCTATCCATCAAGTCGCCAACAACTACGATAGCGCCATCTTCAACTCTAGCAAGTTGGCCGTTAGCCTTAAACTTACCAGTAAGAAGAAGAGAATTGACGTCTTCCGACATCATTTTAATTTTAGCAAAAGTAGCCATATTAAATTTCTCCTTAATTATTTTCTTAAATTATCTTTGAGTCGCTCTTGTAATGTTTTTTCTTTGCGACCAGATTTTTGTTTTGGTTCTTCCACAATATTTACACTAAACATTTCCGTTTTTTCACTGAAAAGTGTCGCCTTAGTTTTTTGGAAAGACAAATAAGCGATATCTCTATCTATCGCATCGATATCTTCATATTCTCTTCTTTCGCATTTTTCGCTAATCGGCTTAATCTCTTCTTCAGTAAACTTCATTTTAGCGCACACATTGGAAATATAATCTTTTTGCTCGTTAACTTTCATAACGGCGAATTTTTCAACCATTTCGTCACGAGCTTTCTTAACCTCTTCATAATCCTGCATCTTCGCGATACATTCATCCATTTCGAGCTTAAGTTTTCCTGCGGTTGCTTCGTAATTCGCACACTTCTCTTCAAGTTCTGCGCATTTCTTCTCATACTCCGCGCATCTCTTTTCGTAATCCGCACACTTACTTTCGTATTCTCCGCATTTGTTTTCATATTCACTGCATTTAGCTTCGAGTTCCGAATATTTGCCCTCCGCTTCGGCACATTTGCTTTCCGCTTCATGACATTTCATTTTTAATTCGTCGCAAGCCGCGTTGAATTCCTCTTCGGTGTAAACCTTTTCGACAACCGCAACAGGTTCTTCCTTCGGTTCCTCAACGACCGCTCCTTCCGCGTGTTTTTCAAGCGAGCAATCGTCGCAATCATCATGATCATCACAATCATCGTCGCAATCACCATCGCACGGTTCTTCACACGGAACGTCGTCTTCGTAAAGGTCACAGAATTCGTCGCATTCGCAATCGAACTTCGCTTCGAAGTCGAGGTCTAAATGATCATAAATAGCCTTTAACTTCTTTAAGACTTCTTCTTCGCCGTTCTTTTCGGCGTAAGCCTTCGCTGAGCCTAATGCCCCTCTGTTATATACCAGTTCGTCGCCTTTAATCTCCATTACTGGATATTTGAGCTTCGTAACTTCCCCTTCTTCCCAGCCTTCTCTCAAGTCGAGGAACACGTCGTCTGCGATTTCCTTAAAGTTGCTCGCTTCAACAACGCGTTTTCTGAGTTCCGTTTTATCAACTTCGCCCCAACTGGTATCGGACATGGCTTCTTTGGATTTATTGACTTTAAGAGCTTTTGCAAAATCTTCCATAGCCAAGTTTCCGTCCTCCTTATTTTTCTCATCGTCCTCTAACTGAGAGTACGCTTGAATAATTGTTTGTTTTTGTCCACTGAATCTCGCCGCGTCAAAAACTTCGAGAATTGATAATCCCGCGCCCTCAATACCTTCTTTGACTTGTATGCCATTACGGCTTCCGAGAATTGTTATTCCCTTTAAGTCAAATTCTTTGATATATTCAACTCCGTCAACCATCTCACTATCTAAAACCGCTATCTCGACCGAAACTTTTTTCTTACGGTCTTTGAGCAATTTTTTGACTTGTTTATAGTTATATTGAGTGTATATCATTGCGGTACAGCAAATCCAGTGTAAACCGTCTCTCTCTACGATTTCTTTCCTATCCGTCTGGCGAATAAAACCTAAAATCTGTTCTCCGTTAGAGTTGTCCCAGTAATCTATTTGTTCTTCTGGATCATAAGCAACTCTGCCGTTATGAGACTCGAAATCACCCTGTTTATTGAAAAAACCGAGTATCGGCTTATCGTTAAAAGACTCGAGACCCTTTTGCATCGACTCGAGCGTAAAATGACTTTTGTTGCGGTTAGGATTTGCATCAGAAATCGCGTAGATTTCTATTTCGAGGAAGTTTTTGTCGTTTAAGATGTCTCTAATTCTGATTTGTTTAGAATCAAGTTCAAAACACTTAAGCATTATTTATTTCCTCCTTGATTAAGCGGAGCGTCTGGATTTATTTCTAACGCTGCGCTTATTTTGTTAACCTTATGTTTAATAAGGTCTTTTGTTTTCTTCTCATCATTACATTTATCAACGGTGTATTCAACAACGATAAAGCCAAGAATATTTTTTCTACTGTCTTTAATTACGCCGCAATACGCCGCTTTTGCCCCTCTCGCATAAAAGGCTTGATACGTTATCGCATCGGCATCTTTTATGTCCTCGATATCGCTAATATCGTAACAACCCTGTTCTGATAGTTTTTGAGTAAGTGTGAAAAACATTGTTCGAGGAACATTTTGAAAAGAATTCATCACTGAAATCGTTTTTCCATCGACTACCTCGTAAAGCATTGACATCTTCTGAAAACTTCTTCCAGTTACGCTATACCCCCCATTGTGGTATATAAAACAACTTACACGATTTGCGCCAGATTTTTCACGCAAACAATTCAATGAGTTCATTACTAAATCATTACAACGTCTGTTTTCTTCTTCTTCTGGTCCAGGGTGAGTATGTTTAGTGTTCTCCCCGACCTCTTGAATTATCTTTAAAAATTCAGCAGCCCGCTCCGCGGATTTCTGGCTTATTTCTTGCTGCTTTTCACTTATATCTTTAAGGTATCTGGCGAACCCGATAACAATAAATACAAGTGCAGCTATCAGTACAGGGGTACTTCCATATTTTATAATTGCATCAACAATTTCTTTCATATGTTAAAAGGCCCCTTTTATTATATATAAGTTAATTAGTTTTATAATGTATGTGGAATAAGCGTAGTTAATTCTGCAAAATGCACATCAAACTGCGACGGCTCATCTTTATACTGCTCACTCTTCGTGCGCCAGATGTCCGACTGTTTCACATAGGGCAAAAGTTTAAGTAAAAAATCTTCCATCGCAATCCTAACTTCATAATCGTCGTTAAGATCTGCAATGTCAATAGTTTTACGTACCTCTTGTCTGTACTCCTCCATCATTCGGTCGTTATCGACAAATAAGTCATAAAGGCTAAGATATTCCGATTTATACTCGTTTACCGCCTTTCTGACAGGTCTTGCGTTTAACTGTATCATAAGGTCACTTATGACGTCCGCAAGCTGGGGGAATTTGTGGGCAAATGCATGATGATAAAGATTTGCGATGTTCGGATAGCGCGTGTAATCGATATTATACGCGAAGTTATCCGCTTGAGCATTGCAATCGAAACTCTTTTTGATAAGATTGTTCAATTGCTCGTAACAAGCTTCTGAAATCTTCATTTTTCTGCCTCCTCACAGTTTTTTTTAAAAGGTTTGAGTTCACCATTTTCATCTTCGATAAACTTGAACTCTTTTCCACAAATCATGCAAACGGCGTGACGAACATTTGGGTGTGTCATAAATACCCGACCAAGTAAGTGCAAGGTCGTGTTTTTTGACTTAATTCTATGATTACATTTGTCTTCCATTGAATTATTCCTCCCCGTCTAATTCCATCTTTTCTTCACATTCCGAGCATAAGAAATGACCGTCTTCAACGTCTTCGCTCCCGCACAACGGGCAAATATGTTGAGCGACATAATCCTCCTTTAATTCGGTGATGTTAGCGCCCGTCTCTCTGCTTTGTGCCGTGGAATCGTTTTCTATATCGGTATCGTCCAATGCTGTACGTCCAACGCCATTAGAATCCTGTGTCGAGCCGCTACGAGCCTGTGCGTTCTGTGTACTCTGCGCCCAACCTAATGTTTTGAATTTATCATACAACTTGTTCTCATCGATATAGCTCGATACTCCGCGTACCTGCCTGAGAGACATATCATAAGCAGAAGCCAATCTCGGAAGGATGAACGTTGCGCCCGAAGACACAAGCTCTTTCATATTCTTGACTTGACTGTCAAAAGTATAAATTCCGCCCCAAAGTTTAAGCTTCCATTTATATTTACAACCGCACCATTTTTCAAGTACGGTATTTGTGGCTGTTTCGATTTGTCTTGTGACATAATCGTATTGAGACTCGGCAAGCATTTGCGCGCCTTTAATCATCGCTACCGATGGTTTATCGGTTGCAACAATCAAACCACCCTCTCCTGCCGAGGAAATGAAATTTTGAACCGCCTTCGTTTTAATATCGCTGCTATTCGGTACATTCGGCAACGACTGTAATTTCATATCTTTGAACGGTCCAAAGAAAGCATTGATGTTTCCAGAAACCATTGAATTGAAGAGGTTCTGGAACGCTTCGAGCGTCGTCGGTCTGATCTTCGTTTGATCTTGACCTGGCTGCGCTCCATCTATAAATTCTGCCTGACCTGTAAGAACAGCCGTCAACGGGCTGCTCGCTATCAAGCCTGCAAGTGTTGAATAATCGCTTAATTCTTGAAGGTCTGAGAAAAGACCTATCGTATCGGGAACCGACCACGCATTAGAACCGTCACTCATAAAAGTAAAGCAAAGGTCTTGCGGTAACTGCACCCAATACATATAAACCGTCGAAGCCGCTTGTTTGGCGATTTCTATTGTTCCTTTACGCTCTTGCCCTTCATCATCGTATGTGAATTGAGCGAGTTTGTTAGCGTCTACCGCGTAATTACCTTTATTGTCGCGATACACGATTCCGCCATCAATAATGTCTGCCCAAATCTTACGTATGAATTCGGGGTATTGCAACGGCGAAAATGCGGGGTTCATAAATACCATAAGGTTGAAACTCGCGATATAACCGTGCTCGCCAATTCCTGTAAGTTTGGTATAAGCGGCAGGGAGTTTTTGGAACGTCACGTATTTAACGCGCTTTTTCCCCTCATCCTCGTATATACATTGTCTGAATATATAAGACGGTTTCCCCTCTCTCTTGACTTCCATTCCAATTCTCTTAAACAAAGCCTGCGGGTCGAGTTTATCTTTCCACTCTTCCACAAAAGCTTCCTCTTCACGGAATTTCTTACTCGTGTATTCACTCGCGTCTTCGAGCGTTTCGGGTAAAAAGTAACTCTTGTACATCGGGACATCGCACGCTTCGCGCAATATCTTGTAATAAAGATACTGCCGAGCGGAAAGCCCCGCCGAAACCGATTTAAGCTCTTCTTCGTGAGACCCAGGGTCTCTCAACGCTTGCGCGATTTCTTCGGGCGTCTCCATTACTGGGGACGCGTTTATCATCTTCAATCGCGAGTTCTGCAAAAACGGGTTATAAAGGTTTATGTTATTGCTCCCCCATTGCCCGTTATAACTTCCAAGAACACTTCCATACAACGAGAATAAACTTTCCGCCACTTGATTAATGGTTACTCTTCCGTTCGTTCCCGCCGCACTCTTCTGTTCCATCATAAGTGTTTCACTCGCGTTATCGGTTAAAATCTTCTTATCTTCGTCTACTGCAATTTTGCGCGGTCTTCCGCGTTTTTTAGTTGTTTGATCCGCCATCGGACTGCGCCTCCTTGTTTTGCTGATTTACGTATTTTGTGTATAACTGCTTATACTCTTCCATCGCCTTCTGGATATTTTCCTGCGCCTTTTTTAATTCGGCTTGATGTTGTTCCTCGAAGCGAAGGCGTTCTTGTTCGTTGAATTTCTCTAAAAGCCAAGTTTGCACGTAATTTGTCGGCGTGCGAGTCGGCGGAGAGGTTAATTCTTTAAAGAAATAATTTTGTATTTTCTTCTCTTTCATATAATTAGAAAAGTATTTTTGAGTGTTGATTTTGATATATTTTTTATCACAAACATAAATATCGTCCCCATCTACACAACATTCTATACCTTTATCGGTTAAAAACTCCAATAAATCTCCCAAACTTACTTCTTCGTAATCTACTACTAATTTTCCAATCATCTTTTATTTCCTTTTACCACTTTTTACCCGCGAACGGGTTTGATTTACCCGCGAACGGGTTTTGAGTCTTTTTGCCGTCGCCTTCTCTAATACGGCTCATTATATAATCGGCAAATTCACTCGTGTTGTTATTTTCAGACGCACGGTTTTCGGCTTGGCGCATATTTGCCAAATAAGAAGCGAAAAGAGCAAGACAATAAACTCTATCATCGTGATCTTTGCCGCTTGGCATTGCGTATTTTACTTCGCCCGTCGTCAATTTCGTTTGTTGCATCCTTACCGCTTCGTCTTTCAAAAGGTCAAATTCAAGCAACGCGCGGGTTTCCTCTAACGACAACTTATATACCGAGCCGTCTTCGTTTTCAATTTCTCCACGCGAGGGAAGCGATGGCGGAAACTCAATATAATCTTGCGTAATCATCGAGGTCAACGCGCCGAACATCTCGGTTCTGTATTTACGCGGTTCTACCGCTTGTAAACAATCTACCGCTTCGGGGAACTTGTCTCTGTGCATGTTTTGATACGACGTGCCGACATCATCGACATCTGGGTTGAATTTGCTGTCATAAACACCGACGTGCCTAACACCGTTTTCATCTGTATAAGACGCCATTAAGTAATCTGGTATGCTTTTACCGCCTGCACCTGAACCTGAGTCCATTCGAAGCGTCACGTTTGTGTATTCGTGGTTTTCTACGTTGTTATAATCGCGCAAAAACTTACGAACCCAAGTAATTTGGTCTGGCATACGCAACGGTTGACGATCACCGCCGTTTTGTTTCGCTGGCTCGATAAGGTTGAAGCAGTTTACTAATCTACCCTTTAACCCGACTTTTTCATCTCTGAATATTTCCCCGACCAAAACAATACTGTTATCGTGTTGAACGGCGGGGTCCCAACAAATAACGTATTTTTTCGTTTTGTCGGTACTCGCGGTTTCGGGTAAGTATTTTTTTTCGTTACGAATTATTACGGAACGTTGAAGAAGTGAATCGGGTGATTCCATATCGGTCCATAAATTCATAAATTCCGTGTTATATTTTCGAATGTCGGTATCTCTTATCATTTCCATTTCAGCTTTATTTGCTATCGCTGGAACGGCTTTGCCGTTTATATAAGGATGAAGCGTCATCTCACAATTTATATCTGCGGCGTAATATCCTGGATAACCAATAATCGAATTTATTATACATTGTCTATAAGCTCTGTAACACTCAGTATTAACACTTCCTGCCGAAGAACACATTATAATCTGGTTGTTGAAAGTCTTCGGGTGAACCTTCGAATTGAAACCTTTCCCTGTTTTGAAGTTCGGGTCTTGGTTGATGAAAGGTAAACACGCTTGATACATAACATCAGAAACGTATGCCGCCTCATCAAATATAACTACATTCGCACGGCGACCACGAGCGGTATCGGGGTTTGCTGCGAGTGTTTGAATTGTACTACCGTTAAAAAGCGTGAGCGAATAGTTGCCTTGTTTCTTTATAAAACCATCGGTGTTTGCGTTGCTTTTAACCAACTCATTATAAAACATACAAGGGTCTGTCTGAACCGACTGTTCTTCACCACGGCATAATTTACAAATTTTGTTAAAAGTCGCTTGCGCTTGGTCGGCCGAGTTAGATACAATATAAATTGTGCAATTCGGCAAAAGAAGTGCTCGAAGCATCGCATATATCGCCACCAAGAATGATTTACCGCTGTTACGAGCGGCACACCAAACCGCACGATTTGAAGTCCACGTTCCAAGAATGAGGTTTTTTTGGAAGTCGATAAGTTGTATCCCGAAAATTTCTTCGATAAATTTCGTAGGGTTTTTTCTTCCCCACTGAATCAAATCAACATATTTATCCATCGACTCTTTTTTACGTATCGTGAGGTCGGTCTCTGTTTTTCGGCTATATAAACTTATCATTTATTTTTACCTCGCTTTTTCATCTCTTTTATTTCGTTGTCATCATAATGAATTTCTGCGAGAACCATATCCTGTATTTCTCTACGCCCCAAACCCTTCCCTTCGAGTTTCTTTGCGAGTTCTTTCAAAAGTTCTTCTTTGGTTATCTGTTCGTAAATAAGACGATTTTCTTCTTTGAGTTTTCTGTTTTCGTCCGTCAATTCTTTGATTAACTTTTTCTGTTTCGTTACGATATCCTTATAATCGCCCGCGTTCAACGCAATTTGCTTAAAAAACGATTCGGCGCTTATATCACTTGCCAACTGCATACTTTTGCTGGTTTCCACGTCGTAAATGTTTATTTTCTCGTCATCGCGGTCAACTTCCTCGCTTTCACGCATTATATAAGAAAGTGTTCCGACGCCTTTACTTTTCGCCAACGAATAACGCTCGGCAAATCCGTAATCTTTTACCGTCTTAGTTATGATGTCCGTTTCCTTACCCAACATATCAGTCAGGGTTTTCAACTTCTTATCGTTTTCAATCATCGTGTCGGCGTCTTTGGTTAATTCCTGAATTGCTTCGGTAATCTTATCCGCACGAAGATAACTTCTCACGAGCGTCAAACAACCCCTCTGTTTCGGGAGGTCAGTTGCCAAGTCGGGTGTAATCATAACTGTAACGTCACGATACATCTTCTTGCGGTCTGCCATATTTTCTTTTTCAAAAGGGTCGTGCCCGAAAACCGATAAAACCTCACGCCGATTGGCGAGATCTTCTTCGGTGAATTCTATATCCTCGTCATTTGCGCTCGAAGCAAACAGCGTGTCTATCATCTTTTCTCTCTTTTCTGCCATCTTTTTCTCCTTTAATCAAAAAGACGGCATTGAGCCGCCTTATCTTTAATTTAAAAAACTCCAACAATATCCTCCCGCACTTTTTATCTTTTTTAGACAAGCTGCGGATATATCTTTATAATTAATTCCAGTTATTTTACTAGCTTCTCTTGCAGAACTATAAGTAGTTATAATACTCCCATTTTTATCAAGCTGTTTTACTGGTTTTTTAGGGCCTTTATCGTGTTTATACTTTGGGAAAGTTATGCCTTCTGTAAAACTACACCACGTTCTATGGTTTCTTATATCTGATATCGTGCTGTATGACAACGATAAATTTAATCGATTGTTAATTTCCGTTGCAGAACAACCATCTAATAATAAATCAACAATCTTTTTTACTATTTCTTCGTTTATTTTAGGATGAGCCCCACTTCTTTTAATAAAAATGAGATCCTTTGTTAATTCATAGAAATTTTGTTTTTCATATATCGCAACAACATTTCTATTAGATACGCCCGTTAATTCTGATATTTCCTTGTTTGTTAAATGGGTATTACATAAATAAAAGATAATTTCATCAAATTGCTTTCTACTTATTTTTTTATTATTTTTAAAAAAATTATCATAAAAATTTCTATTACACTCTGTAATGCCAGTTTCAAACGGATTTCCTATATTATAACCGTTATCACATTTATACGATTTATAAAAATCAATATAATAAGCCTCTAAGCTAAGCAACTCTTTACGAGTCAATCTATCACCTACGTCTTCTATAATGCTAAAAATAAAATTTTCGCTACCATATTTATTCCATGCTCTTTGCAATAATGAATTAGTATGTTTGTTTTTATTTAATTCATTCTTATGTTGGGCAAATCTTTCTTTTATGTTATTCGAAGATCCTATATATCGCTTGCCATTAATAGTATTTTGTATACAATAAATTCCCTTTATTTTCATTATTAATTTATCTCCTTTAAAAATAAATTTATATTATAAAAAACGAGTAATGTAATTGTTAAAGGCAATTACAAAGGTCGCGACTCCCTGTCCTCGTTTATTATACAAGTATTATACCATAATAAAAATTTTTATTAATTATTTATAGAATTATTTTAAAACAATTCTATACAAACATTCC
>OBLI01004138.1_pt1 | contig 10603 bp, 7 predicted proteins | sample 1519701 | NCBI WGS metagenome assembly OBLI01 (sample SAMEA3663005, study PRJEB22513) | pig gut metagenome | biome: pig gut; feature: pig-associated habitat; material: faeces | place: France | collected 2012 | reverse complement strand
AAATGGATAACAAAAGACCACTTTTGGCTCATTTGAGCATGTTTTTGGCATGTGCCTTCTGGGGATTAATGGCTCCATTGGGCAAAGACGCCATGACCCACGGAGTGACAGGAATTGACATGGTGACATTCCGCGTGGCAGGTGCTGCCATACTCTTTTGGATAACATCCTTGTTTGTGAAGCGCGAACATGTTCCTGTGAAGGATGTCTTCCGCCTCGGTCTTGCCGGTCTGTTCGGTTTGACACTCAACCAATGCGGCTTTACCATCGGTCTGAGTATAACCTCCCCCATCAATGCCAGCATCGTCACCACGTCGATGCCCATCTTTGCCATGCTCCTGTCGGCACTAATACTGAAGGAACCGCTTACGGCGAAGAAGGTGGGTGGCGTATTGCTCGGATTCTCGGGAGCTATCATCCTCATCTTATCGAGCGCCACGGCATCGAGCGACAAAGTGGGTGACATACGGGGCGACATCCTTTGCTTGTTCGCCCAACTGTCCTTTGCGCTATATCTCTCGCTCTTCAATCCTCTCGTAAGAAAATACTCGGTGTTCACCGTCAACAAGTGGATGTTCACATTCGCCACCTTATATATATTACCATTCACATTCCAGCACGTGGCGGCAATTGACTTCCCGAATGTTCCCACATCAACATGGCTTGAGACAGCCTTTGTGGTGTTCATCTGCACCTACGTATGCTATATCTTGACGATGAATGCCCAACAGACACTCCGCCCCACGGTGGTGAGTGTATATAACTATGTGCAACCGATGGTGGCAGTGGTGGTGAGTGTGCTAACTGGCTTAGGAATCTTCAAACCCGCTCATGCCATTGCAGTAGTGCTCGTGTTCTTCGGTGTGAGATTCGTCACCAAGAGCAAAAGCCGCAGGGATATGGAGATGAGGGATTAGGAAATTCTGTTTATAATTTATGAATCCCCATTGGCGTTATGCCGATGGGGATTCTTCTTTGTATCTGAGCAATGACTCGAGCATTGCGAGTCGAGGCATCTCATATCCTACAGCACGTGCCTCGGCAATAGGACGGGTATATAAAAACTCTATCTCCATAGGGCGATGGAAATCATAATCGAGTTTCATACTTGGCGAATAAGGCACCATCACTTGTGTGTTGCGTATCATCTTGTCAGCGAACGACTCGTCAAGTCCCTCCACCCCAAGGGCATTGGCAGCACCTATCACCTCCATCATCTGCGCCTTGACAAGACTGAGGGTGGAAGGACAGGAAAGCAGACGGTCGGTTTGGGTGTCAAGAGCAACAGTCATACCATTAAACGGCATGTTCCACACAGCCTTCTTCCATCTCGCCTGCCGGTATTCAACGTCAGCTACTCCTATACCAGCATTGTGCATATCGTCGAGCATTGCAGCATATCGGACTGCATCACGACACGAATAATTACCTATATTTATATTACCATAGCACTGATGGCTGACAACACCCGGTTGGGTCTTTGCCGAACAGATGAATGCCAGACCGGCAGCGAGTTGCACACCAGGAAGCATCATTTCAACAGAGGCTTCAACCCCAATCCCGTTTTGGATAAGCAGCACCATAGAGTCGTCCTTAAGTAACGGCGGCAATAGTTGCGCGAGCAGATTGTTGTTGGTGGTCTTGAGTGCCACTATCACCACGTCACACTGTGGCATATCGGCAGTGGAACGATATACATTCAGATTGTCGAGATGAAACGAACCGTCGCATGAATTCACCTGTAATCCATGCTCCTTTATGTATTCATAGTCGGAATGAAGCAAGAAATGAACCTCTGCCCCACCCCTTGAGAGTTTTGCACCATAGTAACCTCCGATGGCACCAGTGCCGATGATTGCATATTTCATATATATATCCTTTTTTATGTTTATCAACCGCAAAGGTAGTGATTTTAGGGGAGAAAAACAAAAAAAACGCGTATTTTTTAAGAAAATGCATCTTTTTCTGAAAAAAAATCCGAAAATATTTGGTAGAATCAAAAATTTGCAGTACCTTTGCACCCGCAAATAAGAAATGAGGGCGCTTAGCTCAGTTGGTTCAGAGCGTCTGCCTTACAAGCAGAGGGTCGGGGGTTCGAATCCCTCAGCGCCCACCTCCTCCTTTCGTTATTCCTGTGACATGACTTTTGTTGTGTTGCAGGTTTTTTTATATCAATTATTTTTGCTCCAAAACACAAATTTATTGCAAAAATGCTTGGAAATTAAAAAATAATGCTTACCTTTGTACCCGAATTGAGAAAAAATACACATAATAATATTTTAATAAGGATATTTGATTACATAGAGGACATGGAATTAGATGCACTGACAGCAATTTCGCCGATAGACGGACGATACAGAGGCAAGACAGAGAAACTGGCAGAATATTTTTCAGAGTATGCACTCATCAGGTACAGAGTGAGAGTTGAGATAGAGTATTTTATCACACTCTGCGAACTGCCATTACCACAGTTGAAGGGATTCGACCAAAGCCTGTTTGAAACACTTAGAAACATATATCGCAACTTCAGTCAGGCCGATGCTCAGAGGGTAAAGACCATTGAGCAGACCACCAACCACGACGTTAAGGCAGTGGAATATTTTATCAAGGAGGAACTTGACAAGATTGGAGGTCTCGACGATTACAAGGAGTTTATACATTTCGGATTGACTTCACAGGACATTAATAATACCAGTGTACCCCTTTCTATCAAGGAGGCGCTGGAAGAGGCATACTATCCCCTCGTTGAGGAGCTAATAGCCCAGCTTCGCTCATTTGCCGAGGAATGGAAGGACGTGCCTATGCTGGCAAAGACCCACGGACAACCCGCCTCCCCCACTCGCTTGGGCAAGGAGGTGATGGTGTATGTATATCGTCTTGAGCAGCAGTTGGAAAGCCTCAAGCAAGTGCCCATGACGGCTAAGTTTGGAGGTGCGACAGGCAACTACAACGCCCACCACGTGGCTTATCCTGAATACGACTGGCGCGAATTCGGCAATAAGTTTGTCAGCGAGAAGCTCGGACTTCAGCGCGAGCAATACACCACCCAGATAAGCAATTACGACTGGCTTGGTGCGGCTTTCGACGCCATGCGACGTATCAACACTATCGTCATCGACCTCGACCGCGATTTCTGGATGTATATCTCAATGGATTATTTCAAGCAGAAGATAAAGGCTGGAGAGGTCGGTTCGAGTGCTATGCCCCACAAGGTCAACCCTATAGACTATGAGAACAGCGAAGGCAACCTCGGCATTGCCAATGCCATACTACAGTTCTTGGCACAGAAACTGCCAGTGAGCCGACTTCAGCGTGACCTTACCGACTCCACCGTGCTTCGAAATGTGGGTGTCCCAATGGGACATAGTCTCATCGCCTTCCAAAGCACACTCAAGGGTTTGCGCAAACTCATCCTTAACGAGGAGAAGATTGCCGCCGACCTCGACAACACTTGGGCTGTGGTGGCAGAGGCCATACAGACTATTCTGCGTCGCGAGGCTTATCCTCATCCCTACGAGGCTCTGAAGGCTCTCACCCGCACAAACAAGAAGATGGACGAACAGACAATCCACGAATTTGTGAAGGGACTCGACGTGAGCGACAGTGTGAAGGCAGAGCTCATGAGCATCACTCCCCACAACTACACCGGCATTTTTTAACTCAATCATATAAAATACTATTATTAAAATAAGAAACAAAACATTATTAATAAAGACATTTTTTAGATTATAGATTTTTGATTTTTAGATTTTAGGATTATCATTAAAAGACTCATTATTATGGAAGAGAACGAAAAGAAGACAGAGAACTTCTCTGCAGAACAGAACAAAGAAAGCCGTGAGGGCTATCAGTCAGCAAGCCGTCCGGGCGGCTATCAGAGCTATCGCACACCAGGACGCTCACCACGTCCACGCATCAACACCGGACAGCGTCCACGTACAACATCACCTTATGACAGAACTAACAAGGACGAAGGCGGTTTCCGTCCCGAAGGATTCGGCGCAGGACTGCAGGCAGGTGCACAGCAGCGCCCGTCGTATCGTCCACGATATAATAACGAGGGAGGATATAATCCTCAGTCTCAGCAGCGCGGCGGCTACGGTCAGCAGCGCGGTGGATATGGACAGCAGCAACGCGGTGGCTACCAGCAAGGTGGTCGTGGCGGATATGGACAGCAACAGCGCGGAGGATATGGACAGCAGCGCGGTGGCTACGGTCAGCAGCAGGATGGAGGATTCAATCCTCAGGCTCAGCGCGGTGGTTATCAGCAGCGCGGTGGCTACCAGCAAGGCGGTCGTGGCGGATATGGACAGCAACAGCGCGGAGGATATGGACAGCAGCGCGGTGGCTACCAGCAAGGCGGTCGCGGTGGCTATGGACAGCAGCGCGGAGGATTCCGTCCTCACACTCCAGGCTATGACCCAAATGCCAAGTACAGCATGAAGAAGCGTATCGAGTACAAGGAGGAAAACTACGATCCCAATGAGCCGATCCGCCTCAACAAGTATCTTGCAAATGCAGGTATATGCAGCCGTAGAGAGGCTGACGAATACATACAGGCAGGAGTGATCACCGTTAATGGTGAGGTGGTTACCGAACTCGGAACCAAGGTGCTGCGCACCGACGAGGTGAAGTTCCACGACCAGCCAGTAAGCATCGAGAAGAAGGTATATGTACTTCTCAACAAACCGAAGGACTATGTGACAACAAGCGACGACCCACAGCAGCGCAAGACTGTTATGGATCTCGTGAAGAATGCATGCCGCGAGCGCATCTACCCTGTAGGTCGTCTCGACCGCAACACCACAGGTGTACTGCTTCTCACCAACGATGGAGACATGGCTTCTAAGCTCACTCATCCTAAGTTCCTCAAGAAGAAGATTTATCACGTATATCTCGACAAGAACGTCACTGCACATGACATCCAGCAGATTCGCGACGGCATCCAACTTGAGGATGGCGAAATCCAGGCTGACGCATGCGAATATGCTGACGAGAAGGACAAGAAGCAGGTGGGCATAGAGATCCACAGCGGTAAGAACCGTATTGTGCGCCGTATTTTCGAGAGTCTCGGTTATCGTGTCACTAAGCTCGACCGCGTACAGTTTGCCGGACTTACCAAGAAGAACCTTCGCCGTGGCGATTGGCGCTACCTCACCGAGGAGGAAGTTGACCGTCTGAGAATGGGAGCGTTTGAGTAAATGAGGAATTAGGAATGAGGAATTAGGAATTAGGAATGAGGAATGAGGAATGAGGAATGAGGAATGAATCATGCGAGTAGCCAATTCCTAATTCCTAATTCCTAATTCCTAATTAAAAAAAATAAAGAGCAATGCAGACAATAAAAAGAACAAAGGTAGTGGATGCGCTCAAGCGCACCGACTACGGACAGATAGTAAACGTGAGGGGATGGGTAAGAACTCACCGCTCAAGCAAGGCGGTGGATTTCATTGCCCTCAATGATGGTTCTACCATCAAGAACATACAAGTGGTGGTTGACCCAACCAAGTTTGATGCCGAACTGCTCAAGCAGATCACAACCGGTTCATGCATCAACGTCAATGGTGAACTGGTGGAGAGCCAGGGTGCCGGTCAGACAGTAGAACTTCAGTGCCGCGAGATTGAGGTTTATGGTCTTTGTGGCAACGACTACCCCATGCAGAAGAAGGGTCAGAGCTTCGAATATATGCGCCAGCATGCTCATCTGCGCTTGCGCACAAATACCTTTGGAGCAGTGATGCGCATACGCCACAACATGGCTATCGCTATCCATCAGTATTTCCACGAGCATGGATTCTTCTATTTCCACACTCCGCTTATCACTGCAAGCGACTGCGAGGGTGCTGGACAGATGTTCCAGGTGACAACAAAGAACCTCTACGACCTCAAGAAGGACGAAGAAGGAAAGATTATCTATGACGACGACTTCTTCGGCAAGCAGACATCATTGACAGTGAGCGGACAGCTTGAGGGCGAACTTGGAGCAACTGCCTTGGGCGCCATCTATACATTCGGACCCACATTCCGCGCCGAGAACTCCAATACTCCGCGTCACCTCGCCGAGTTCTGGATGATTGAACCGGAGGTGGCATTCATCGACCTCAACGACCTGATGGACCTTGAGGAAGACTTTATCAAGTATTGCGTGAACTGGGCTCTCGACAACTGCAAGGACGACCTTGAGTTCCTCAATAAGATGATCGACAAGACCTTGCTCGAGCGTCTGCAGTCTGTGGTTAAGACCGACTTCATCCGTCTGCCCTATACCGAGGGTATCAAGATTCTTGAGGAAGCAGTGAAGAACGGCAAGAAGTTTGAATTCCCCGTAAGCTGGGGTATGGACCTCGCCAGCGAGCACGAGCGTTACCTCGTTGAGGAGCACTTCAAGAAGCCTGTCATCATGATTGACTACCCCAAGGACATCAAGGCCTTCTATATGAAGATCAACGATGACGACAAGACCGTTCAGGGCACCGACGTGTTGTTCCCACAGATTGGTGAGATCATCGGTGGTAGTGTGCGTGAGGAGAGCTATGACAAACTGATGTCGGAGATTGAGCGCCGCAACATCCCTATGAAGGATATGTGGTGGTATCTCGACACCCGCAAGTACGGATCATGCCCCCACGGAGGTTTCGGTCTTGGTTTTGAGCGCCTTATCCTCTTTGTCACTGGTATGCAGAACATCCGCGACGTCATCCCGTTCCCGAGAACGCCGAAGACTGCAGAGTTCTAAGAATTATCCACAGATTTCCACGGATAATTAATTATATAAGATTAACACAGATTTTGGCTCCGCATAACCAAAATCTGTGTTATTCTTTTTTTACAATAAATCTGTGATAATCTGTTGATTACTTCACGAGGTCAATACCCTCATCGGAAATGGTAATGAGGTGTTTGCGGTATAGGTCGCCGATGGCTTTCTTATAAGTTTTCTTACTTACCTTGAATCGGTCGGCAATAAGTTCCGCAGGACTCTTATCACCAAGATTGCAATGTCCCCCATTCTCCTTAAGATAATTCAGCAAAACATCAGAGAACTCTTCCGTCTGGCGCCTACCAGTAGGTTGCACAGTCACGTCAATTTTTCCATCGGGGCGCACATGGTCGATATATCCCTTCAGGCGGTCGCCCGTATGAAGCGGACGGAACACCTGGTTGTCGTAGATAAGTCCACCGAAGGCATTGTCGATAATCACCTTGAATCCCAATTCCGTCTTTTGCTGAACAAGCATATCCACCTCGTCGCCGTGCTTGTATTTAGGCATGTCGTGGTTGAGATACTTGTCCACCTTTGCAGTTGCCATGATACGATAACTCTCCTCGTCGAGTTTCACATACACAATATACTTCTCCCCCTTCTGCATACGTTTCTTTTGTTCGCGGAAAGGGCAAAACAGGTCTTTCATAAGTCCCCAGTTAAGGAAGGCTCCGTATTCATTCACCCATGCCACCTCAAGGTAGGCAAAATCGCCCACCTTGGCAAGCGGTTGCAATGTTGTGGCGATAATCTTCTCGTCTTGGTCGAGATAGAGAAACACGTCGAGTTCATCACCAATGGCGCATCCCTCTGGCACATATCGAGTAGGCAACAGTATCTCACCCTCGACACCACCGTCGAGATACATGCCGAAATCCACCTTTTTCACTACTTTCAGGCGGTTGTAGTCTCCTAATTTTATTTTTTCCATAATTATTCGGTAGGGGGAGTAGGTATTATAGGTTCTGTTGGGGATGGCAGGGGGGCTATTATACCGTCTTTCATGTGGATAGTGCGGTCGGTGATTGAGGCAAGTTGCTCGTCGTGAGTCACGATGACGAAGGTCTGGCCGTACTTGTCGCGCAAGTCGAAGAAGAGCTGATGCAGTTCTGCCTTGTTTTGGGAATCAAGACTGCCCGATGGTTCGTCGGCGAAGATTACCGCGGGATTGTTCACCAAAGCTCTAGCCACTGCCACACGCTGCTTCTCACCGCCCGAAAGTTCGTTGGGCTTATGCTGCGCACGGTCTGAAAGATTCATAAACTCCAGCAGTTCCATAGCACGCTGTTTTGCCTCACTCTTTGAACAACCGGCAATAAATGCCGGAATCATGATATTCTCCAAGGCAGTAAACTCTGGCAATAGTTGGTGAAACTGGAAGACAAAGCCCACATGAGTATTGCGGAACTCCGAAATCTTCTTGCCGTTCATACTGCTCACATCAATACCATCTACAATCACCTGTCCACTGTCAGGACGGTCGAGTGTACCCATTATCTGAAGCAGTGTTGTCTTACCGGCACCGCTTGGCCCCACGATGCTCACCACCTCACCCTTGTCGATATGGAGGTCTATGCCCTTGAGCACCTCCAAAGAGCCGAAACTCTTGTGTATATTCTTTAATTCTATCACGATAAACTTTAATTCTTTAATCCTATAATTATTTAATCCAAATTCATCAAACCTCGTCTCTTTTATTTCATCAAGCTTCAACTTTATTATTCTTTTTAAATTTCATCAGGAAATTCAAAACCGTAGCATAAGCACTCTCCTTTTCCTGAATCTGCGGTGCAGTGAATGTCATTGTATCCTGCGGCTGACCATATTGGTCGGGATAAAGAATAATCATACTGCCATGAGGGAATGACTCAGTGAGTTCCTGTGGCAACCGCTCGAATGCTGCCTTATACGAAACAGTACCGCTACGTGCTGTGATAACCACCAACAGGTGGTCGTCCTTCACCCCACGCGCCATACTCGTCAAGTCCTTCCAATGTAGCATTTCCTCATACTCAGCCCTTACCTCGGGATGACGGTTTTGTATATACTGCGAAATCAGTTCGCCTGTCCCTTTACGCGAATGGAAGATAATGCGGCAACCGAGATTGCCTGCCAGTTGGGCAAGATGCTCCACCCAACGATAGAACCCCGGTTCAAACTCCACCCTCGACGGCACAGCCACCTGTATGCGTCTGATAGTATTGAGAGGTTTTTCAATGCGACACACCATAATCTGCCGGCTTATCTCGCTGATGAGTCCCTGGGTATAAGCTCCCCAGAAAGTGTCGCCAGGAGATGTCTTGCGATGCAGACCCATAATAATCTCACTTGCCTCATATTCTTTGAAAGCATGCTTGATACCATTAGAAATATTTGTCGATAGTCGGCTCTGCGTTATCATCCTCACATCAGCCGAAGCCGCCGTTTCCTGTGCGTGCTCCAATATACGACTTCCTGCATTCTTGTTGCGCCTACTATTCATATCATCATATACGACGTTAATACCCAGGAGTCCTCGTCCAAGTCGCTTATTGCGCATCAATATCGCCAACTGCACCAGATGATCGGCATCGTCGGCATGCTGCAGGGGCAGAAGCATCTTCTCGTCGTCGAGCTGTTTGTCGTCCGGTTCCTCGGGGTGCATCTTCTCTTTGAGCAATATGCCTTGTGCCGAATATTCCACAATAATAGAACTGATGATACACGTGAAAAGAATCATCATCACAACACCATTAAGCATGTTGGCATCTACAACATAAGAACCATCAGGCAATTTCATCTGCATACCAATCATTGTCATGGCAATACCCCCCGCAGCATGAGCCTCAGTAAGACCAAACATCATGTGTCCGCTGAGCCACGGATACCTGAATATCAGACATGACGAATATGCAGCTATTGCCTTGGTGAGAGTGGCGAAGAACACCATGCAGAACACTACCCACAAGGTGTCGAAACCACGGAACAAAACAGTGATGTCGATCAACATTCCCACTCCTATCAGGAAATACGGTATAAACAATGCGTTGCCAATAAACTCCAGGCGGTTCATCAACGGAGACACACTCGGAATAAAGCGATTGAGAATCAATCCGGCAAGGAAGGCTCCAAATATACCCTCCAACCCGCATATCTGCGATACTGCGGCACTGAAGAACAGTACACACATCGTATAAATATAGAGCATCACAGAATCGGCATAATGACGGAAGAACCACCGTGTAAGCCTCGGGACGGCTATCGACATAAATGCGCAGAAGAATACTACCTTCACAGCAAAGAGTACCCAAAACGTTACCCCTCCCCCATCGCCATTAGCACCCACTATGGCTGCCAGGATGAGCAGTGACAATGTGAGCGCTATCATCGACGAGCCTACACTGAGAGCAACCGCCCTATGTTTATGCAAACCATATTTGCATACAATGGGATAGGCAATAAGAGTGTTGGACGAAAGAATACATGCGAATAGCAACGAACCAGTCTCACTGTAGTTCAGAAGCCATGAACCTACAAAAAATGCCACCACAAAGGGGATGAAGAAAGTGAGGAATCCGAAGATAAGAAACTTTCCCCGTCTCTTCATGATGTCTGTGAGATTCATCTCTAATCCTGCAAGGAACATGATATATAGCAAACCCACCTTTCCGAAGAGTTCGAACGATGAATCACGCTCCAGAATATTAAGTCCATACTGTCCCACGACAATACCTGCCAACACCATTCCGATGATATGCGGGATACGCAAACGACTCATCACAATAGGTGCCAGAAGTATTATACAGAGCACGACGAAGAATATCAACGTCGGGTCGGTAATAGGAAAATAATGCGACCAAT
>OBLI01004136.1_pt1 | contig 10604 bp, 8 predicted proteins | sample 1519701 | NCBI WGS metagenome assembly OBLI01 (sample SAMEA3663005, study PRJEB22513) | pig gut metagenome | biome: pig gut; feature: pig-associated habitat; material: faeces | place: France | collected 2012 | reverse complement strand
ACCTGACAGATACCGTCTACACGGATTTGCAGGTAGGGAATGCTGTCCTGTGCGGACATTTCCTTCTTATCTGTCCGCTTTGCCCTTGAGATTGCGGTCTTGACCTCTTTTTGCTGAGTGCGGGACAGCTTTCTTTGGGTGGACAATCCGATATACCTCCTTGTCTAACTGGTTTTGCCGTGCAATGACGGCATAGAAATTGTTGGTTTTGTAGGGGCGCTTTTTGGGGCGAAGCACCAGAACCCGAATCATGTTGCGGATGATGACCTCCAGATGCTGCCCGTTCTTTTCGTACAGAGCAAACAGGAAGGCGGGCAGCATGGTGAGGATCATCAGCATGGCAGCAGAGGAATTGCCCAGCGGCTCCTTGGTTGCGAAATACAGGGGGACGCCAATGAGCAGGCCGAGGCTGAAACAGATCAGCTGCCGCTTGGTCAGATTGAAAAGAACCTTGCTTTTGACTTTGGTAAGGTCTTTGGGGACGGTTACATAGGGCATTTTTTGACCTCCTTAATGGGCATTGAATACGGAGCGGGCAAGGCTGCTGGTTTTGAACAGGCAGAAGCAGAGCAGCACCGTGTAGCCCATGCAGGTCCAGATGGCGTTGCTGATGTCCCCGGACACGGAGATGTTCTGCACCAGCACGGAGTAGATCGCCACGCAGACCATAATGAGAAACGCCTGAAAGCCCAGCGCGAACAGGGTGCGCAGATAGTTCTGCCCCATCTGACCCCATTCCCGGTTTGCCATGGTCGCCATGGGAATGGGCGCTACGGAAGTCACCAGATAGACCTCGATCATGCGCCCGTAGATCACGATGAAGATGCAGATGGTGATTGCCCATGTGCAGATACCCACGAACAGGGACTGAAACCACAGTCCCAGCAGGGGTCCCACATCCATTGCCATGAGCCTGCTTTCCAAATCCGTGACCACCGAGGAAATGTCGATGCTGGTGTTTCCGATCATCACTCCGGCAGCGCCGTTGACAACGCTCTGGGCAGCATCAAAGATGCCCATGACGATGGTCCAGGTGTTGGATACGATGAGAACTGCGGCGGCACTTTTGAATACCCACTTGAAGAACATCCAGGTGTCCACATCGTTGAGGTTATTGCGGTCAGTAATGAGCTGGATAAGCTCCAGGGTCATGACGATTGCCAGAATCGCTCCGGCGAGGGGGAGAATCACATTATTGGAAAGGTTCTGAATCATGTTGAAGATGCCGCTGTTCCACGCCTGGGGCGTCAGACCAACCTGACCGGCGATTTCTCCAATCTGTTCATTGGTGGAATCGAACATCCCGGAGAGGTTGCTGACGATTCCGCTGACAAGCACTTCTTTCAGCCAGTCCGTAATGCTATCCCAGATAAAATCCATTGTGTTACCTCCGATCCGTTATGATTTTTGGGCTTCGGGGGATTCCACACGCTCACAGTAAACCACATACCGCTGCCTGCCCCCGGAAGCGTAGGGGTGGCAGGTCAGCAGGGTCAGCAGCTCCCGTCCCGGCTGAATCAGGATTTCCGTTACATCGTGGGGTTCGATGATTTTAATTTCGCAGACCCGGTAAGTCAGGGTTTCCCAGAGGTTGGTCACGGAAACCAGATCACCAACCTTTAACTTACCGATGTAGCGAAAATAGCTGGCACCGTTGTAGCCCCGGTGTCCGGCTATGACGCAGTTGGTATTCTCGCCGCCGATGGGCAGGCTGGTCTGGCTCAGATGGGCAGCGCCCGCTGCCATGTGCTGTTCCGTTGCCCCCAGATAGATGGGCATTTCCAGCTCCATCGCGGGAATGGAGATTACTCCGAACACTTCATCCCCAAGACCATAGTCTGAAAGCCGAAAGCTGGGTTTCTGATAGTCATACTCGCAGGAAAGCCCTGTCTGCCCTTGGGTGTAGATGGTTTCGTTGTAGCGAACCATGTCTGCCCACAGCTCTGGGGAATCTCTGGTTTCCTCCGGCTCCGTCGGGGAATCAACGGTGACAATCACTTCGGGGATGGTCGGTTCGGTTGCATCCCGATTCAGAAAGCCCTGTGCGTTCAGGGAAATCTCCCGGTCAACCATGGCTCCCCAAAGATAGGGATACAGAAAGATGGCAAGCCCAGCGGCGAACATCATCAGTACCAAAAGGAGCGCCAGAGAGCGGAGCTTACCCCTTCTCATAGCGACCACCTCCGGCAAAATTCTGGTAGATGTACACGCCAACACCGATCAGCAGGAGCAGGAGCAGAACTGCGGCAGCACCCCAGAGAAGCCCCTCAATGTACTTCTGTTCCCATGTGGAATTTGCGGGTTCTTCTTCGGCAGTTTCTTCCGCCAGAAGCTCTGCTTCCGCATAGGGAATCCGGGAACCACGCACCAGCAGCCGGTGGGTATTTACACCGTAGGGGGTGCAGGTGACCAGCGTACACAAGTCCTCGCCGGGAGCAATCCCCAGTAGGCTGGTGTCGTACGGAAGTACGGTGTTGATCTCCACCACCTGATATGCCAGGGTTTCATCCAAAACACGGAGATAAAACACATCCCCGGTGGTGAGCTGTTCTAAGTCGGTGAACATTTTCTGGCTTGCCATGCCGCTGTGCCCGGAGAGAATGGTGTGGGTGCTTTCCCCGCCTACGGGGAGAGAGCTGCCCAGCAGATGCCCGATACCTCGTTCCAGAGAATCATTCTCCGTGCCGTGGTAGATGGGCAGATTCACGCTGATTTTGGGAATCTCCACATAACCCATGATGCCGTTTCCGGCAATATTGAGCTGGCTGTCATAGTCTGCCGATGCGGCCAGTAATCCCTCTTGGCTGTAAGCATCCTCCGTAGATGCGCCGGGAACAATAGAGCGGTTATAAGCAACTGCCAGTTCCTTTGTCCGGAGCAGGGCGGCATCGTCCACCTGTTCCATAACCTCCTGATAGGCGGTGTGAATTTGGGAGGCGTATTTTTGATTGACATAATTGGAAATGAGTGGGTACAAGGTCAAGCATAGCGCTGCAAGAAAAAGCAACACTGTGCAGATGGTAAACATTTTCTTTTTCAATTCATCCTACCTTCCTTGTGATTTTGCTTGTATTTTGTACATAATAATGCTATAATAACGGCATGAAAGGAGGTGGCATTATGCCACAAATTCGCCCGATCACAGATTTGCGGAATACCACAGAGATTTCTGACATCTGCCACGCCAAACGGGAACCCATTTTTATCACGAAAAACGGCTATGGAGATCTGGTTGTCATGAGCATCGAAGCTTATGAAGAACTGATTGAAACTGCCTCCATCGACGCTGCCATTGGGAAAGCAGAATCGGAGTATATGAGAACCCATGAATCCCACGATGCCCGCACTGCTTTAGCATCCCTGCGGAGGAAACATTTTGGATAAATACGAGGTTCGCCTGATGAATCAGGCGTTGCAGGATTTGGATGAAATCTACGGCTATATTGCGAGCAACCTACAGGAGCCGGGGGTTGCTGCGGAATTGCTGGATGCGCTGGAATCCGAAATCTTGTCGCTGGAATACCTTCCATACCGCTGTTCGGAGCGCCGGACCGGCTCCTTTGCAAACAGCGGGTATCGGCAGCTCATGGTAAAGAACTACATTGTCATTTACCGAATTGACGAAGCACACAAGCAGGTTCTGATTGTGACAGTGCGTTACGCCAGAAGTTCATTTTGAAGGAAGCCGGAGGGACAAAGCATCCCTCCGGCTTTTCAGATTAGTGGAGCTTCTTCTTATTCAGAATCAGCAGAACGGTTACGGAACCGGCCATGAGCAGGACACCAGCCAGGGTAATCATCATGGTGCCGTTGTCACCGGTCTTGGGCAGGTCAAAACCGCGAGTGTTGACCACAGTCAGGGGTGCCTCTGCGTTGGCGCTGCCGTTATCCTCCAGCATGGTGACTTTCTTGCCGTCCACGGTAGCGGAAGCGGTCAGCAGCTTGTGTTCCAGATGCTTCTGCGGCATATTGTGCAGGTCGCCGTTGTCCTTGATGATGCTGGCATATCGGGGGTCGTTCTGAATCAGGCCCAGAACATCCGCACCATAGATGCCACAGGAAGCATCGGTATCCTTCCGGGAAATGGCCACATCGATGCCCTGTTTCAGCATCACATAGCCGCTGTCGGTGCGAACCTCGGTCAGGGTGTAGGTATCATCCTCCAGACCCTTGACAATGATTCTGCCCTGGGCATCGGCGGTCTTGACGGGAACAAAGTGGGTGGCATCTGCCTTATCGGTTACATGGTCAACCACATAGTAAATGCCCTCGTCTTTGTTCAGTTCCGCTTTCACAAAGTAGTTGTCAGTCTTGTTCTGGATCAGGAACTCCACCTTGGAGAAGTCACCCTTGCCATCAGAGAACAGCTTGGTCAGATCAATGCCGTAGCTGAACACATGGCAGTCGTCCACCAGAGTATCGTAGTAGTTCTGGGAGCTGCGCTTCCAGGTCAGAACAACCTTGTTATCGTTTCCCTTGTCACCGAACACAAGATCATTGCTGCTGTCCATCTTGGCGGCGTAGGTGATTCTCACGGTGCAGTCGGAGTAGCCGGAGTTGACCATGGATGCGCCGGAGTACACAGCCTTGGAGGTGTTGATTTCCTTCAGACCGTCAGCAGTCATTTCAATGGTCATAACGGATTCCCCGGCATCGGTGGTGTTGTAGGCAACGGTGAACTTACCGTCAGCTTCCGTCCACATGGCAACGGAATCGGTGCAGGCAGCGTCGGTGAAGAACTCCAGAACCACATCGCCCTTGTTGTAGGTCAGGCCCTTGGACAGGGTATCCACAAAGGTGTAGCAGGACAGGTAGGTGCTTTCAGAGGTGATGGATGGCAGGGTGGAAATGATCTGGTAGTCGATGGTATCACCGGCGGAAGCGGTGCCGGTGTGGGCATAGGCATCGGTCTTGCCGGTGTCATTCTGATTCTCCCGCAGGGTCTTTTCCAGAGAGGGAATGCCGGTCAGGTTCTTGGGATACAGGGTAATGTCATAAATCCAGCGGGTGCCGCCGTCGGTGGCGTTGGTGCCGTTCACGGAGGTCATGGGGATAGATACCAGGAAGGGATCGGTGGTGGACACGACCATTTCGGGAACCTTGGTTTCTACAACCAGATACAGACCCAGATTCAGGTTTTCTGCCTTGGTCTTGCCGTAGGCATCGGTCAGGGGCATGGCAGCGCCGCCGTTTGCGGTGATGTAGGCTTCCAGAGCGTTCTTGACCACAGTGGAATTGGATTCCAGAGCCGCAGCCAAAGCGTCGATCAGCACATCGGACTGGTAGAAATACTTGGCTTCATCCAGAGCGTCCGCATTGGCGTAGCGCTGTGCGCCGTCAGCCAGATTCAGAGCTTTCAGGAAATCCGCACCCTTGGTCTTATCGATGGCGTACAGCACTTCCACATGGCTGTCGGTGCGGCTGTCATTTTCAGACTCTGAGAAGGTCACAATGTCCGCGACCTTGAGATAGCTGAACTCCACGCCCTTGATGGCGTAGCCGTAGCCGGTTTCGCCGTTGCCCAGAGCAGCACCGGAGCCGCCCAGAACATCGTTGACACCAGTCTGATCGAATACGCCGGTGGAGACATAGGAGGAATCCCAAACGCCGTCCTTTTCAGCATTGGTCAGGTCGTACTTGTAGATGGTCAGGGAGCCGGTTCTGGATTCGTCAATGGGAGCATCCTCCAGCTCGGCGGCGGAAACAGCAACAGGGAAACACAGCAACATGGTCAGCGCCAGAAAGAGGGACAGAATTTTGGTAAGTTTTTTCATTTCGCATTTTCCTTTCATAGTGAGAATGATAAAACGGTTTACATAATTTTCTTGCAGCGGAGGTGGAAACAAAAAAGCCAGGGCTGATCCCTGGCATGATAGGCATTATTCATGGCTTATACCAGCCTTTTTTTGCTGTAAATCAGCATGACAAGACATACGGTGCCAGAGAACATACTGAGGATACGGAAAATCATAGCGGTACTCCCTCCTGTGTCGGGCATGGTGAAGGTACGGGTGTTGGTGACGCGAACTGTGACGGCAAGATCATCCGCAGGAAGCTCTCCCTCATAGGCAGGCTTCGTGAGCAGCTTGTAGCCATCTGGGGCTTTGGTTTCCGTCAGGCGGTACTGCAATCCGGGATAGAGACTGTCCCATTCCAAAATGCCGTCTGCCCCGGTGGTCAGGCTCCCGTCCGTTACATCGGGATTGGAGCAGCCGCCCCGGACAATGCTTTCGGAGTAGGTCACGGGATACCACAGGGAACCCTCCGCACTCCATTCCAGCCGGAAGGTGGCTCCCGCCAGGGGACTGCCGGTAATGTCAATCTTCTCCACAGTAACCTTTCCGGTGCGTAGGGCGTTGACAAACGATACTTCGGCAATCTCACCCTGTTTTACGGTTACAGTCTGGGGATTCTCGCTGGTGCATTCATAGAGGCTGTCCTGCGGCAGCAGTTCTTCCACGGTGTAGGTTCCAGGAAGAAGATTCCCGGTCAGAATGATACCGTCCTCGTCGGTGGCAAAGGGGGAGCCATCCAAAATCTTACCCTCGGCATCTGTGATCTTGAACTGCCAGCCCTCCACCGAACCGCCGCCCTCCACGGTCTTGGCGATTTTCAGCCTGCCATACTGGACATTGCTGAAGGTAATGGAAACATCCTCATGGGGCTTGATCTCAAATCTCTGGACAGTTTCATCCACCATCCAGTATTCGTCCTCAAATCTCCCATGCTCGTCGCCGGTTTCCTTCGCCCAGTAGGTGCCGGGATCAAGGTAATAGCCAGCTCTACCATCCTCGTTGGTGATAAGGGTGCCTACCTTCTGGGTGCAGGCTTCATCCAAGTAGACGGTAATGTGCCAGCCCTCCACGGATTCGCCGGTGTTGGTCTTTTTGTAGAACCAGGCCAAGCCCTGCTCCTTGTTAAGCCAGGTATCCACGGTGGTTTCACCGGCTTTCACGGTCACATCATGGAAGCCCAGTTCTGTTAACCAGTAATTGTCCTCCGTGGGCAGCTCCACTACGGTGTACCGTCCCAACGGCAGATTGTCCGTGCAGGCATAGCCATTGTCATCGGTGGTGAAGTCTCCGTAGGAATTACCCTCAGAATCTCTCACCCGGAAGGTCCAGCCGCCAAGCTGATTGCCGGTGTTGGTGGTCTTGCGGATTTCGATGCGTCCGTAATGGGTGTTGGTGAAGGTGACTTCTGCGGTCTGACCGACTGCAACCGTTACAGACTTCACAGCGGTGTCAAATTCCCAATAGGGATCGTCCGTGGGATTCTCTTTGGCGTAATAGGTTCCCTTCTGCAAGCCAGAAACCGTTACCGTGCCATCTGCCCCAGTAGTAAAGGGAGAGCCAGCCACGGCGTTGGTGCAGTCGGCATCCGTATACAGCCCGATCTGCCAGCCACTCAGGTTTGCACCCGTGTTTGTGGTCTTAACCATCTTCGCGCTGCCGGTGTTCAGCTTGTTATAGAAGCTGACCGAAGTGGTGCCGCCTGCGGTCACAGTCACCGACTGCGGATTGGTGCTGGAACAGTAGTACAGAGCGTCGATGGAGCTGTCGGTGTTTCCCAGCTCCTTGACATAATAGGTGCCGGGGGTAAGCCCGGTAATGGAAATCTTACCGCTGGTGTTGGTGCTGTGCGGCCCCGAAACCAATGTGGTGCAGGCAGAATTGGAGTAAATTCCAAACTGCCAGCCGGATAGATTCTGACTGTCCTCGGTTGTTTTCGTCAGGCTGATGACACCCGTATTCAATTTGTTTGTAAAGCTGACTGTGGTTGTGGAACCGGCAGTCACGGTCACTTTTCGCGGATTGGTGCTGGAACAGTAGTACAGAGCATTGATGGTACTGTCCGTATGCCCCAGTTCCTTTACATAGTAAGTTCCAGCGGTCAGCCCGGTAATGGAAATCTTTCCGTTGGCGTTGGAGGTGTAAGGCCCCGCCGCAAGGCTGGTGCAGGCAGAATTGGAGTATATTCCGAACTGCCAGCCGGAGATATTCTGGCCGTCCTCTGTGGTCTTGGTCAGGCTGATGGTTCCCGGATCAGGGGCTTTCAGCTTAAAGTAGGCATTCAAGCTGCCGCTGGAAGCGCTGGCGAGGGATACCGTTGTCTGATAGCTGGAACCCGACATATACCACACATTGTAGGTGGAATTTTCGGCTGAGGGCAGATAACGGGTCGCCTTAAAAACCGTTGAGGAAGAAATCGTGCCGGTCTGGGTGATGTATAGGTTGTTGCCACTCTTATAGAACTCAGCGCCGCTGCCGTCCGTGAAAGAGAAGTTGGAGAGAACACCGTTGCTGTCGTAAACGCTGGTTTCTTCTCCCGTCAAGTTGATGGTAGGTGCGCTGCCGCTGGATGCGGAAGTAAAGCTGGGAATCTTCTTTGCCGCCTGGATGTTGGACACCAGGGTGTTATAATTGCTGGCGAAGTTTGTGACCGATGCCACACCAGCATTGTAGAAGATATTTCCAGCCGTTCCGCACTCGTTGGTGGAGTTCAGCGTGAATGTGCTGGGGTCACGCAGTCCACACACAATTTCATAGATCAGGAACTGGGTAGCAATCCGCAGGGGCACATTGGGATTGTTAGCTTTGGATGTGGTAGTCACGCTGATAGAGTGGTTCCACATCTGGTTGCTGTAAAGCAGGATCAGACCAATGGCTTCTCGTCGTGCGGCGGGAAGGGCGTACCACACATTGCTGCCGGTGGTGCTGCCGCTGCCGTCCAGCGTTACCTCCCGATCAACGGAGTTACCGGAGGTGCTGGCTGCGTAGCTGCGCCACGGTTCGATACAGTACAACGGGTCATCCGCATAAGCAACGCCGCCGTATCTTGCGAAATGCCAACCCAGATTTTTGATGTATGCCGTTCGTGTGGTGCCGGAGCCATTGGGCTTGTAAGCACAGGCAACCTGAGAGTTTAACCTGGTTGTATAGTCACCATTGTCCGCGTAGTCAAACAGCATAATGCTTTTCTGGGTGCTGCCGATAGCCCAGGTCGAACTATCACCGGGGGATAACCCCATAATGCCGGGTCCATCCTGGGGGAGATCCTCAGTAGACGGTTCCGTGATTTCAGCATCAGGAACGGATTCTTCCGGCTCCGATTCTGTTTCCGGGGGCGGTTCTTCCGTGGGCTGGGTATCCTCGGCGCTGGTGGGAACTGCTTCCTCTGCTTCTGTTGCCTCAGTCTGGGTATCCGTTCCCGGCGTGTCCACCTCCGCAGCAGACACACCGGGGATCAGGCCGAAACATAGCACCAGCACCAACAGGAGGGAAATGATTCTCCGAAGGTGATTCATGGGTTAGCTCCTTTCTTTTGAGTGGAAAAGCGCCTGCCCGGAACAGGCAGACGCTGGGGATATTCCGACTTACACCGTGATGAGGGTTGCCAGCTGGGGGATCAGCACCAGGCCGATGATGGCGATGCCAGCGCCAGCCATGAGCTGCTTCACGCCCTGGCTCTTTGCTTATGTGTGATAAAGAAGTAATAGAAGTGCAAAAAATTTTGCCGTTCCTATCCGGCACTTGGCCATTGTGTCGGATAGGTCGGGCGTTAGGCTTCGGGCAAGTCAATCTTGCCGACAAAGCTGTAATAAATCTCAATGTCCTGCCTGCGGGTGCCGTTCTCGTCATAGCTGCACTCATGCACGACGATTTTCTCAATCATTTCCCGCAAGAGGGTGGGGGTCAATTCCTCAAAGGCAAGGTGCTTTCGGACGATACCCATAAACTTTTCCGCGTTGACGGTGGCGGCCTGCGACTTGTCCAGTTCGGCCTGCAAAGCGGCGGCGCGGTCTTTCAGTTCCCGCTGCTCCTGCTCATAGTCTGCCGACAGTTCCATGAAACGCTCGTCGCTGATTTTGCCGTTCACATTGTCCTCATACAGCCGCTTGATAATGCGGCTCACTTCGGCAATCCGCTCCTGCGCCTGTTCAAGCTGCTTGGTGGCTGCGGCGGTCTTTCTCTTGCCGCCGATTTCGTTCTGCTGGATCAGCAGCTTTACAAAACGGCTCTCGTGCCTGGCAGCATACTCCGTCACTTGCCGGAGATTGGAGAGGACACCGGCGGTCAGCAGGTCGGTGCGGATAAAGTGCGCCGTACAGTCGCGGGTGCGCTTCTTGTAGCTGCCGCAGATGTAACAGTCCTGCTTGCGGTTCTTGTTCTGATACCGCTGCTGGTACATCACATGGCCGCAGTCGGCGCAGAACAGCATACCAGAGAACAGCCCCACTTCGTCATAGCGGTTCGGGCGTTTGCGCTGCTTGCGTAACTCCTGCACACGCTCCCATGTTTCCGTGTCAATAATCGGCTCATGGTGGTTCTCAAAAATGGCCTGCTTCTCAATGGGATTTTCTACGCTGTGCTTGGTCTTGTAAGAGGGCTTTTCCGTCTTGAAGTTTACCAGACAGCCGGTGTACTCCCGGTTTTCGAGGATATGAACGACGGTGTTCGTCGCCCATTTACACTCATAGCCGGGGTGGTAGCGGCGTGTGCTGCCTGTCCTGCGGTATTCCAGCGTCCCCGGCGTGGGGATTTGCTGTTCCGTCAGCATACGGGCAATCTTGGTCGGGCCGTTCCCCGCAAGGCAAAGCTGGT
>OBLI01004134.1_pt1 | contig 10611 bp, 9 predicted proteins | sample 1519701 | NCBI WGS metagenome assembly OBLI01 (sample SAMEA3663005, study PRJEB22513) | pig gut metagenome | biome: pig gut; feature: pig-associated habitat; material: faeces | place: France | collected 2012 | reverse complement strand
CGCTATTTGTCAAACTTCAGGAGCGGGTCAGAAAGTATTATGAAGAGCCTTGTCTATGGTATAATGTGGATATCTTGTGAAAATAAAAAGGAAAAGAAAAATGAGTGACGATAAGAAAAACGAAGGGATATATGATACTTTGACAGAAGAGGAATCCCGTGAGGAGGAACTCCATAAGGCGCGCAAAGCGCGTGCTGAGAAGATGCATGAGGAGAAGCGACGCAGTATGCAGATACGCAGATATGGCGCGATCGGTGCAGCTGTGGCAATCAGTGTGATTGTGTTGATCGCGGTCGTGGTGAAACAGAAAAACAAGGTTGATCCGCGAGCAATTGAACCGCAGACAGAAACTGTAACCCAGACGCAGATGCCGGAATCGGAGGAGCCGACGGAAGAACCATGGAGTTTTGAGGCACATGAAACGGACGATACAACAGATCTTCCTGATTCGGTTGTAAGCCAGCATGGAATCCTGATTAATGCGGATACCGGAGAAATTTTGGCCGAGAGAGGCGGACGGGAGAGAATCGTTCCAGCTTCTATGACCAAGGTAATGACGGTTTTGGTTGCTGCAGAACATATTTCGGAAGATCAGCTTGATGATAAGGTAAAACTGACGAAGGAAGTTGCAGACTACAGTTATGTCAATGATTGCAGCAATACCGGATTTGAGTTGGATGAGCCGATTACGGTACGAGATCTGTTCTATGGAACGATCCTGCCGTCCGGAGCAGATTCGGCAGTATCGCTTGCTAATTATGTGGCCGGTTCACATGAGGCTTTTGTTGATATGATGAATGAGAAACTGGACGAGCTTGGATTGTCCGAGACTTCGCATTTTACCAACTGTGTCGGTTTATATGATGAGAACCATTACACGACGCCGTATGACATGGCAGTTATTCTCAAAGCAGCAACCGATCATGAATGGTGCAGACAGGTGCTTTCCGAACATATTTATGCGACAGAGAAAACGAAGCAGCATCCGGATGGTCTTTGTATCTCAAATCTGTTTTTACGAAGAATTGAGGATAAAGAGACACATAGTACAGTACTTTGTGCCAAGACCGGGTTTGTATCGCAGTCCGGAAGCTGTGCGGCAAGTATGGCAATCGACAAGAACGGAACGGAGTATCTTGTTGTGACCGCAGGATCCACATCAAGCTGGCGCTGTATTTATGATCATGTGGATATCTATACACAGTTTCTTCCAGAGTAAAAGGGAGCGGAATAGGGCGATTGCCCGAAAACATATATTGAATATTAAAAACACGTTAAATGAAGGATGTTTAACGTGTTTTTTAATGAAATAAAATCTTGTTTAAATTTACAGAATGATGATATTTGCGCAATTTAAGTCTTCGCCAAGTTCGTATACCTTGCCACTCTCCAATCCGACAACGGTCGGGCGCAGAATATAATGCGGAATATTGCGGACAACACGGGCTTTTTCGCCGTTACTCAGTTCGACGATACTATCGACCGGATAGAGGATCATACTTTCCAGGAAACTTTTCATCGCAGTAATATCAAGCTCCATGGTCATGGACATGATCATCTCTACGGCATCGCGCTGCGAGTATGCCGCTTTATATGGGCGTTCGGTTACTAAGGCGTCGTAGATATCTGCCACGGCCAGGATCTTAGCATATGGGCAGATCTTGTCTTCACCGACTCCCATAGGATAGCCGGAGCCATTAATTTTCTCATGATGCTGCAATACGCCAAGCGCTATCGGAGGAGAAACTTCAGGTCGGTCTTTAATGATCTGGTAGCTGTAAACGGAATGCTGCTTCATAACGGCAAATTCTGCATCATTGAGGCGACCGGGTTTGTTGAGGATATCAAGCGGGACTTTCGTCTTGCCGACATCGTGAAGAAGGCCGGTAACCCCAATCTCATGGATCTGTGTCTGGGAGAGTCCCTGTTGTTTGGCAACGATCATTGCGATGGTAGCAACATCAACACTGTGTTTGAATGTATATTCATCACTTGTCTTGAGGGCGGAAATATCAATTGCAATTGCATCGTTGTCATTGATCGCGGAAAGCAGATCGGAGGCAATCGTATTGGTGGCTTCTATCATCTCCGGGGAATTCGTGTTATTGTATACATATTGAATTCCCTGCGCTACACGCTCACGGACAATTGCGGAGAGGGTGACTTTGGAGCGGTCATCGGTGCGGAGCTTTTCAATATTTTTCTCCGCTGCAGCACTTGCAGGAAGAACAGGATTTTCTTCCTCTTCTTCTCCATCCTGAATATAAACACTCATGATGCCCATCTGAACAAGCGAGTCAATCATATATTCATCTAATTCCACGCCGCGTGCGACCAGGTTACGACCGAGGCGGTCGACAACCGGATGATCCAATTTCATGCCCGGTTTCAATTGTCGAGTACGCATATATTTTCGTTTTATCAATTTATGCCTCCGTACAAATGTATTTCGTATATTTTACCATATTATGAGGAGATATCCAAATAATCCTGGTCAATTTTAATAATTTTGTATAAAATAACGAAAAACAAATTCCGGGATAATGCTTGTCGGCGGCAAAACGGGACATTATAATGAAATCAGAAAGGTATGACAGGAGGAAAAGCATGCTTCCACAGGCATTTTTGGATAGAATGGAAAAGATGCTGGGGGATGAGTACCCGGCATTTATACAGAGTTATGAGAAGGAGCAGTATCAGGCATTACGGGTAAATCCACTGAAAGCGGATCGGGATACATTTGTGTTAAGGTCTCCGTTTACGCTTAGACCGGTCGCGTGGGAAAGGAATGGATTCTATTATGAAAAGGGAGATGCTCCCGGTAAACATCCGTATCACGCGGCGGGGGTGTATTATATTCAGGAACCGAGTGCGATGGCACCGGCCGCTTATCTTGATGCAAAGCCGGGAGAGAAGATCTTAGATCTGTGTGCGGCTCCCGGGGGTAAGAGCACACAGATTGCGGCTGCGATGCGCGGAGAGGGACTTTTGATCAGTAACGAAATTCATCCGGCACGTGCGAAGATCCTGTCGGAGAATATCGAACGTATGGGAATCCGCAACGCAATGGTAACGAATGAAAGCCCACAGTCGCTGGCTAAAATATTCGAAGCATATTTTGACCGGATTATGGTCGATGCACCATGCTCCGGGGAGGGGATGTTTCGCAAGAATGCGGATGCATGTGATGAATGGAGTCCCCAAAATGTTGTGCTTTGCGCGGAGCGCCAGGCTGAAATTTTAGAGTGCTCGGCATCTATGCTGCGTCCGGGAGGAAGAATGGTCTATTCGACCTGTACCTTTGCGCCGGAAGAGAATGAAGGAACGATCAGCCGCTTTCTGACAAAGCATCCGGAGTTTTCCATTGTGGATGTGCCGCATTATGAACAGATGTCGACAGGGATCGCGGCATGGACGGATGAACCACAGCCGGGATTGGAGCGGACAATACGCCTTTTTCCGCATCATGTGGACGGAGAGGGACATTATCTTGCGGTTCTGCAGAAAGAGGGAAGTGTATCGGGAAATTATGAAGGGTACTGTGCAAAAGGATTGGAAAAGGGCATTCCGGAACGTGATGCGAGAGAATATCTGGATTTCGCAAAGGAAACACTGCGTGTAACGCCTGTCGGTAAACTGATCCGGTTCGGCGAGCAACTGTATCTGGCACCGGAGGAGATGCCTTCTACGAAGGGACTGAAAGTCTTACGTCCCGGGTTGCACCTTGGAACGATGAAGAAAAATCGATTTGAACCATCACATGCACTGGCTCTGGCACTGACACCGGCGGATGTATTGCACAGCTATGATATGGCTGGCGATTCATCAGAGGTACGTGCTTATCTGAACGGACAGACATTGGCAGCGGATGGAGAGAAGGGATGGTATCTTATGACCGTCGATGGCTATAGCATCGGTTGGGGCAAACTTGCAGGTGGCATGATCAAGAATCATTATCCGAAGGGGCTTAGAATTCCGATGTAGAGGTTATTTTGAGCGGCGGAACGCCGATATACAATGTAACAGATGCAATGAGAAAATGGATATGTGTAAATAAATGAATCCCGGTCAATGGACGGTAAAGAAGTCGTTGACCGGGATTTTTATCATACATATAAAGTTAAGACAAGATTAAATATTCTCTTAAATCGAGTGGCCGCCGCCTGAGTGACCACCACCGCCGGAACTTCCACCGCCGCCGGAACTTCCGCCGCCGCTGGAACTTGGAGGACTGTACCGCTTGGTCTGATTGACAAATGCGGTACTAGGATTGGTGATCTTTACATCGGAATAGATTCCGCCAAGAATCTCTTTTGCACTCTCTTTACGGGAACGGGAGTAGAACATCACAATGAAATAGTTGAGCATTAATGCGATAATGATCGCAAGTAATGCACTGCATATATAGCGCATTGGCTCTGCGATACGTCCGCCTTCAAGGAGCGTCAGAACCTGTTCCATCGTTTTATACGCACAAGTGTAATAATCACGACCGTAAGATGCGGTTGCATAGACGTAGGTATTGTCTGTGATGGAAGTCGCACGTGACGAATTAATGGTACGCCGGATTTTTCCGCCGGTGTCCAGATAGATCTCGTTGAGATCGCGATCAATGACGAAAACGATGCGGTTTGTATAAGACCCAAAGTTGTCATCACTGTATGCTTCGGCAAGGCGTGAGGTCGATGAATAGCTGTGTGACTCCGTCGTAAGGACTGCAACATTGCTGTAGTCGGTAATTTGAGTCATAACATCTGTAAGATCATCGATTTCATCATCTGAGAAGTAACCCGCCTGATCGTCAATGATCATCTTATAATCCGTGTCACTGTTGGTTTCGGTTACGGCTGCGCAAGCCGGTGCCACTTGCAGTATGGCAAGAAGCATGATCACCAGTGCGCACACAGCATGTCTGAAGCGAAAATGGATTCGGGTTATGGAATTACGCACGGTCATCACCTCCTTTTTTGTCGAACTGTGGCAGCCGACGTGTTGATAAAATATTATAGTGCCCAATGATATCCACAAAGGATAGGCCTATTGCGATTAATGTAAGAATAATACATCCGTAATAGAACAGGTCGGATACCGGATGAAGAATCGCGATCGCGGTACTTAAAATGACAGCGATACCGGTCCAGACGAATCCTCTTGCGCTCTTTTTGGAAGGAGACTTATTCGTCTTGCCGGAACCGATCGCGAGTGTGACCGCCATCGCTCCGGTAATCAGACACCATGCGATCGCAGAATATTTTGCAAAGGATGCATTACCAAGCGAGAAAAACTTGTATATAATTGCTGCTGCAAATTCGATCCACAGTACAATGGACATACCGAAGACGAGCGGATTGTGATGCGTATCGGTATCTACAGGTACAAAGTCTGTCTGCACATTGTTCGCGACGGTTCCGGGCATAGCATTCGTTTGAGAATTGGAATCGTCCTGCCGGATATCTTTGGACTTTGCCTGTTGGCGGAAAAGCATTCCGCGATCATCGCCGCCGGAATCTTTTCTGGCAATATTGGATAATTCACCGGCGTAAAACATAGCGGACAGGATCGCTAAAATGGAAGATACTGCAAGAAGCGTTGTCGGCATAAGTGTAACAAAAAGCGCCAGTAGGATAAAAATCGGTATTGCAAGGAGCACGGATCCCAATATATATTTCTTTGGGTCGACCGGAATGTCGGCAACGACTTTTCCGGTCTGTCCGTTGACCGTCACATATGCAACACGGTCATCCTTGCGGTATGACATAAACCATACCGGGAACATTGCGCTGTCAATGGATTCTACTTTCGGGCTGAAGATTCCGGTCTTGAAAGTGGTTCCGTTATCTCCCATCTGGTAAGAACGGAAAGCCGGCACTTTTTTGATTTCCTTTTCTGTCTGGTCATAGATCATATCTTCGGCATCCGGTTGATAGATGTAAGAATCCACATCTGCCGTATCGGCGTAGAATCCACTCAGATATGCCGGGGTAAAAGCCTTCATTCCCTTGACTTCATAAGGGGCAAGCTGCTCGCTGATGTTATCGGAGAAAGAAGAAGATGCGTCGTAGGAAAGACCCTTATAGTAAGCATCCACGTGACCGTTTAACCGGTAATGATCGGTGATAATGTAATCACCACGGCGGTATTCTTTATGACCCGGAAGAGAGAAGTCACCCTTCTGTGTCAGATAGAAAGCCCAATAGGGCATGTAGATTCCGCGGAAACTGTCAATGTATTTTGGATCCTTTAACTCTTTCGGAGCAAAGATCGCATGTCGCATTTTGGCCGAATAAGCCTGTTTGCAGTCTTCTTTTGTTTTCTTGAACGGAATGATGTAGTTTGGCCGCTTTTCGTGAGAAATACGGCTGTACAGAATGGTTGAGGCTCCGCAAAAGCTACAGAAACCTGCAGCTGCATTATCGGTACTTAGAATTTCGCCGCCACATTGCGGGCAGGTAAAAATCGTTACCTCATAGTTGCTTTCGTATGATTTTTCTTCTTCTGCGTCACTTGTCTTAGAGTCGAAAGCGTAAGGATCAAATTGATCATGACAGTGCTCGCAGGCGAGACGCTGGGAGGCAATATCGAATTTGAGATTACCGCCACAGTTTGGACATGATATCATGCGTTTTCCCTTTCTTCTTTTGTACTATTGTATAAACTCCACTTCTATGTTAATACATTTTTTTGTTGGCGTAAACACAAAAAAAGCTGCCCATATGAAAACGGGCAGCTTTTGTGAAAGATTGTATTTTATTTCTGTTCCTCCGCTCTTGCCATAGCGAGTTCGTAATCTCTGGTTCCCTTCCAGATTTCGTTTTTGTACGGATTCTTTTTCTGCTCGATCGAACGTTTGATGATCACACCGAAGACGATGACATTGGCTGCCAGTGCTGCGATCGCGATCACACCTTGAGCGGTAGGATCTGCGAGGGTTGGATGTACGTTCTTATCCACATATCCGTCTGCATAGATGCGAGGGATAACCGAGAAGCGGCTGTTGTCCTGAAACAGTGGGAATACCTGTGCAAACATACACCATAATGCAAGCGTGTTTGCACGGTTCTGGATCCAGCCTCCCTTGTTCCAAAGCATTGCGGCGAAGGTAGGTGCAAGGAGCAGGGCAAGACCGCAGTACCATGAATGTGTTGGCAGGTTGTTATAGGTATATTCAAAGTTCCAGATATCATATGCAACGATAAATGCGAATGTCATATCCGGCCAAAGCATATCATCTTTCTTCTTGGATGAGTAAATGCCCCACCATCCGGTCATACATAAGATGTTGAGTACGCCGGCAATCGCGTTGACAACGTTCCACCATCCACCGTAGAGCCATACACCTTCCGAAGAAAGCCACCAGCTGGAACCGGTTTCTTTGAGTGCGATCGCACCGCGGATTGCGGATTCCAGATCAGATCCGACAGCGATAAGAATGTTGATCGCTACGATTAAGAACGGATAAACTTTAAACCATTCTGTTTTGCCGATGCTCCACTTGTATTTGAGCATCATGAAACCGATACAGCCGAATGTTGCGGCATACAGCTTCGCATAGTGAAACCAACTGTTCATGTGAACATAAGTCGGGTTGTTTAAAGCCCAGCTTGCACCGTTTGCGGCGCCGATATAGATGGCGATAAAATATACGGTTAAGGCTGCCGGTAAAATAACGAGTGTTAAGATACCTCCTAATTTTGTCCTACGTGCAATCTCGTTGACAAGAATGAGTCCTACAAAGACCATGACCCAACCGAGAAGCTGCCAGTAAGAAGCACTTCCGTAGATTTGAAATAGCATATCTATTCCCCCTTTTGTGAAAAAATAAAATTTTTATAAACTTATTTTAAATGCTTTTGTGCAATTTGACAAGCGTTTTATATCAAGTTTGTAACATGAAAAATTCTGTGTTACAATAAAACGAAAACTAAAATTTAGGAAGTAAATGAATGAGCAATTTTTTAACAGCAAATTATCACGCACATACATTTCGCTGCCAACATGCGGTTGGCAACGAACGAGATTACATTGAAGCTGCGATCAAGATGGGAATCAAAGAATTTGGATTCTCCGATCATATCCCGTGTCCGTTTCGTGACGGATACATATCACATATCCGCATGACTATGGATGAGGCACCGGAATATGTGAAAACCATTCGTGCTTTGGCTGATGAATATCAAAATGATATTCGCATTTATGTAGGTTTTGAAGCTGAATACATTCGGGAATTTTACAAAGAACAGATGAATATGGTACAAGCGCTCGGAGTTGATTATCTGATCATGGGGCAGCACTTTCTGCTGAGTGAGGAGAGGGGACCGTACATGGGCACTCCTACGGAGGATGAGAGTCGTATTCGCGATTATGTGGACTGCGTGATCGAGGGTATGGATACCGGAAGTTACCGGTATCTGGCACATCCGGATCTGATGAATTATCAGGGGCTTGAGTCGGTGTACGACTGGGAGATGACCAGATTGTGTAAGGCGATGAAGGAACGGAATATTCCGCTTGAAATCAATATCCTCGGAATGGGAGCCGGTGGCAAACATTATCCGACCGAGCGTTTTTGGAAGATTCCGGGGGAGATCGGGAACGAGGTAATACTCGGACTTGATGCACACTCTGCAGAACAGATACAGGATGTCGAATCTTACAATAAATGTCTGGATATTGTTAAAAAATATAATTTGAACTTAATAAATAGAATCGACTTGTAAAAATTCTTGAATTGAAATTCATATAGTAATAAATATACGGGAAAACAAGAAATTATCATAATACGGAGGAATATATAATGTCGGATAATAAAATGGATTTTACGACCGGCGGCATCTTTCAGAAATTGATCGGCTTTATGTTGCCGATCCTTGGTGCATTGATATTACAGACGATGTATGGCGCGGTGGATATTCTTGTGGTTGGCTGGTTCGGTACGGAAGAGAGTATCTCCGCGGTATCGACCGGAAGCAGCTTCATCAATATGGTTGTGTTCATTTTAAATGGTCTTGCAATGGGTGTGACTGTTTTGATGGGACGATATATTGGTGAAAAAAATGAGAAACGTCTGAGTAAAGTGATCGGAGGTGCAGTTGTAACATTCGCAATTCTTGCAGCAATCATGACGGTACTGTTGCTTACTTTTGCACCGGCACTGGCAACGGTAATGCAGGCACCTGCGGCTGCAATGGATAAGACGATTGCTTACATTCGGATCTGCGGAGGTGGAATCGTATTTATAATAGGATATAACCTGATCAGCAGTATCTTTCGAGGTCTCGGCAATTCGCGTCTGCCACTTTTATTTGTAGGTATCGCGTGTGCGGTTAATGTTGTGGCAGATCTGGTTTTTGTTGCAGGCTTTCACTGGGATGTCGAGGGTGCGGCATATGCGACGGTGATGGCACAGGCCATCAGCCTGATCCTTTCTGTACTTGTGTGCAGGAGAATGAATCTTCCGTTTCATCTGACACGCGAAGAACTTCGCCTTTCCGGTGAGGTTAAGAAATTTCTTGTGTTGGGACTGCCAATCGCATTTCAGGAACTGTTGACACAGTTTTCGTTTATGTGCCTTTTAGCTTTTGTCAACGGAATGGGATCGACGGAGGCAATCCGGCTGGCATCCTCCTCAGGATATGGTATCGCCAACAAGATCGTAGCGATCATTATGCTGGTTCCGTCGGCACTCATGCAGTCAATGTCTTCGTTTATTGCACAGAATGTCGGTGCCGGTAAGGAGCGGCGGGCTCAGAAATCGATGGGGTATGGAATGCTGATCGGAGGGGGCATCGGAATTGCAATGACGGCAGCTGCATTCTTCGGAGGACAGGCGCTTGCTTCTGTTTTCACAAGTACGACTGCTTATCAGCTCAAGGCGGCAGAATATTTACAGGGATTCAGTCTTGAGGCAATCGTGACATCGGTGCTGTTCTCGTTTATCGGATATTACAATGGTCATAATAAAACCATGTTTGTTATGTTTCAGGCGATTGCACAGTCTTTTATCGTGCGTTTGCCAATGGCATATATGATGTCTAAGATGATGCCGGATTCGCTTGTATATATCGGTGCGGCGGCACCGACGGCTACGGTGTTTGGAATTGTGATCAATCTGGTCTATTTTATGAGTTATTCCAAGAGAGAGTTGATGAGGACCGGAGAACTGTCCGCGGAACACTAACCTATTTTGTATGTTTCGTCAAGTGGAAAATTCGCCAAAAGATTCTTACCTATTTGTGAGAATTGCCTTATAGCCTTTGCCTACCATATATTGTATAATAGCTTCTGTCGGAAACAAAACATTGTGATAAGGAGAGATAGTTTAGTTATGTCAGACGAAGTATTAGATGATGTTATGATCAAAGGCAATTGTAAGGGAAAAGCAGATGCAATCGTGAACTGCCAGTGTAATATTGAGACTGCACCTAGCCGTTGTGATCAGGCGGAGCAGTGCATGTTTTATTCTTATTATAAGTGCAGCAAACAATGGAAACGACTTGCATAACAGATAGATGGTATGAATTTTGAGAGACTTCTACTCGGGCGAAGATGCCGCGGCAGAAGTCTTTTTCTTTATTTATTAACAAGTAAGCGATTGCGAAACTCCTGTGGCGG
>OBLI01004133.1_pt1 | contig 10613 bp, 11 predicted proteins | sample 1519701 | NCBI WGS metagenome assembly OBLI01 (sample SAMEA3663005, study PRJEB22513) | pig gut metagenome | biome: pig gut; feature: pig-associated habitat; material: faeces | place: France | collected 2012 | reverse complement strand
TTTTATATTTGAAAAGAACCAAAATGCATAATTTTGGTTCTTTTTTTGTTTTCTTTTCTTTCATACATATTAAAAAAAAGAGAAAGGAAAATATGAACAAAAGGAAAACCAAAATTATGAACATCATAAAAATATTAAATACTGTGCTTTCAATATCAGTTATTTCTGTTTTATTTTCAAATTCTGCCATGGCTGCAGAACCTTCGCCAACTGCCATTAATGAACCCACAATATCACCTTCCGAAAAGATAGCTGAACCTTTTATTATCGACAGCGATTTTAGCTCAGACGTTGACGATGTACTCGCCATCAGCATGGCATGTTACTATATGGACCATAACATGATTGATATAAAAGGTGTCGCATTATGTACCATGTCAAATAGGGGTGCATATGCAATGTCCGCATTGTTGAAAGCACATGGGTATGGCAATATACCCGTTGCAATAGCAGGACAGGACGGAATCGCCATTGGAAGTAAATGGTTATACAATATGTCCAACAGATACCATGATGAGGAGTATACATATAGCACAACAGGCTTCTACAGACGAATATTAGCCCAGGCAGAGAAACCAATTAATATCGTAACATTGGGTCAGCTAACGAACCTTTCGGATTTATTAAATTCACCAGCAGATGGATATAGCCCGCTTACAGGAGCTGAACTGGTAGCCCAGAAGGTAAAATGTTTATATGCCGTTGCGGGTAAATCAGATGGACGACTTGAAAATAACATTTATTATGGTGGCGAAGATTATGGCAATAATAAATATTATGGAAACACAGGTGTTGCCGAAGCTGCTAATAATGTTGCAAAAAACTGGTCAAGCCCAATTGTCTGGCTGGAGGCAGACCTAGTTGGCGGATTCAGCGTAGGAAGTTTTTATGAAAAATATGATCCTTCGCATTCTGACATATGTTCTGAAGCTTTATATGACCAGGGGACAAGCTATGGCTCCGCATCATTTGACCCTTTTGGAATTACTATCGCAACACTTCATTCAAATAATTTATTAGAAGCTAACATGATTCGTTTAACACCAGGCACCATGAGAATCAATCTCAATGGCACATCATATTTTGTGGACAATGACCCGGCAAGAAATCACTATAGGATTAATAAGCTGGCAAACGATGGATATTACAAATGGATAATCGAAAAAGGCTTATCGTTTGAATATGAAAAAAGAAATTAATTTTGTTTCTGTAAACATCAGACATATTGTAATTGAGAAAAAAGAAAGGAAGGTAAAACAAAGTATGGGAAATAGAAAAATGTTAGCTTGCCTTATTTGTTTTATCATAGCCGCGTCATTGATGGGCTGTGGTAAAAAATTACAAAAGACAGGTAATGATACCCTGACCTCCAACACAAAAGATAATGTAATAGCAGAAATGGTACGAAAAACTGTCGATGCACTGGATAGCAAAGATGCAAACAATGTCGAGTCCCTGTATTTTATGCCTGCAATACAAGACAAAGGATTCCATGGCCTGGACTATTCAGAAATGGAACGGTTCCTGTCAGCGTATTCAGGCTCAAGGCGAGTGCTATATAACAATGGGAGTTTAATATCAGGCAGTTACTCCCTAAATGGAGAAAAATATAGGACATATTCCTCCGTAGTAGCCCTTGTCGAGACAGAAGACAATTTATATTCCCTTAATTTCTATTTTTGTGATGCAAAAAATAAAAAGGATGAAGATGGACTTATTGCACTTCAAATTGTAACGGCAAAAAGCGAAGCCTATTGCAATGCATGTTTGGAAGATGAATATATAAAGGACAATGAAGAAAGTTTTTCCTATATCGACTACAATGACAGCACATATGATGACATTTCCCCTGAATACAGGGTAATCATGAGCCAAATCCTATGTTATGATAAAAATGCTTCCATAATTACAAAAGAAGAAGCAGATCAATCCATAACGCCAGGAATGACCACAAAAGATGAAATCATAAACCAGTTTGGAAGTCCGGCGGCTGTCTATACGGATGTAGGCGACATCATATATTACCCGACAGATATTGAGGGGGAATATTTGCAAGTCACCTTTTACCTTGGCGAAAAAAGTGGAACTGTACGCCGTTATGACATAGTCGGAGAATTATATCCCGGATGGGAAGAATTGTGAGGGGAAAATGTTAGGTAAGGATTTTTTGGAAAAAATACAAAAAGTGGACAGGCACATCCGTATACTGACAGCCGCCGCTGATTTGCAGGATGGCGGGTTGACGGCATTAACACAGGCGGCACAGGAAGAGATTTTGGAAATGCTAAAAGAATACAAAAAAATACTTTTGGAAACCGAAGTGAAATAATTTAAGATTTATCTATAAAGCCGCTTTCGCAGTTTTTTTTGTTTTTCCTCCATTTCATACATATTAAAAATGTAATTGAAAAATAAACAAAAGGAGAATGAAAAATGGAAAAAAATACTGGTATCGCAGCCCTACTGCCTACATTCACACATCATGCTACAGATTCAAAAAACGGTATAAAAGAATTAGAAAAATTTATCAATACTTCATTGGAAACAGAAATTGAAGATGTGGAAAAGCTTCAAGGCAATACGCCAAATGGAACAGTTATAGATGCGGATACAATTCTTGCCGATTACCTCGGCGGCTTTGCAAGTCCGGATTCCAATGGAGTCGCAATGGAAATTTTTGAAATTTTCAGATCCAGCTCCGATAAAAAGGCTGTAACCGATATGTTCCAGGCTTTTACCGGAATTAGCTTTTCTGACTATTTAAAAGAATGTAAAGAAAAGATAAGTAGAGGAATAAAAGTATGACTAAGGAAGAATTTTTAAAGGAAACTGGCATGGAAGATATTTCCGGAAGCCATTTTGAGGAAATCAACTATGTTTATACATTTCATCCATCTATTTCAGAAACAGAAGGTAAAAAACAGATTGCACAAATATATTTATCCGGTGGGATGGCCGCTATTCGTGATATGACAAAAAGAGCGATACTACAAGAAAGGTTAGAACGCAAACGAAATAATATTCAGTATATGCTCCTTTCTCTTGACAAAATCGTATCTGACAATAAAACATTCACTACAGCAACAGTTGAAAAAGAACTAGAAGAATGGATAAAAAAGTATGAGTAAATGCGGATATTTTTATTTGGAAAAAGGGAGACCGGTTTGCAAACATCCGGAAAATGGTGAAATGTGGACAAAAAATGGCATTCAAAGCTACGGATCTAACCGTTGCGATCAATGTAAACATATCTGTGGCGGATTATATCCCAGTGAACTTCCTGTTGTAGATTTTAGAAATTGCAAAGCGGATGTAATCGATTCTGCCGGGAACATAGTGTCATAATACTCCGAAAAAATTCAAAAGAGTGCTATTCATATTAAATGGGTTAGTAGACATACGGATCATGATCTTCTTATGCACGAATAAATTCGGACTGGTTTTTCTGCTTAGCTTTATTATAGTAACAAAAGGGTAAGAGGTCATATCCTCTTATCCTTTTATTATATAGTGTAAAAATGTCCGTTGCTTGAAAAATGTTATATTTTGAAATATAATTTAATTTATTAAAGTTTATCTTGTTGGCGAGGTGTAAACACAACAAATTTTTATATAAAGGAGAAGCTTTGTTATGATGACATTAAAAAGATTTAGAGTTACAAATTTTCGTTCAATAATGGATAGCGGCTGGATTGATTGTGATGATGTAACTTCACTTGTTGGTATAAATGAAGCTGGAAAATCAAATGTTATCCTAGCTCTTTGGAAGTTGAGACCAGTACGTGATGGAAAAATTGACGCTCTGCACGACATGCCTACAAAAGAATATTCATCATGGCGTTCTATTCCAGAAAAAAAAGTTTTTATATCGGCAGATTTTGAATTAGATAACACATTAATTGACAAAGTGGTTAATTTATGTAAGTGCGATAGAGATGTTGCAACAATCGTAAATATTCAACGCCGATATGATGGCAAATATCTCGTCATATTCCCAAATTATAAAAAAGGACAATCCATAGACACCGCTATCGTGGCTGAAATCATTTCAAATGCAGCATCACAATTGAGTAGTATGAAAGAGAAAACAAAAGCTGAAACCGGTATTAAAGATAAAGTATCAACTTCATACGAGAACATACTTTCTTTATTATCTGAAAAAACAGCTCTTGTACAAACAGATTTCGATGAAATTAAAAAACAGTACCCATCCGGAATTATTCAATCTGCAACATCTGAAATATATCCTCATTTACAAAATACTAAAGGAGCCATTGAAAAAGCTTTTTCTGTGTTAAATCCAGCTAACCCAACTAATAGTGAAGAAGTAAGAAAACTGATGATCGCAGAAATGCCATCTTTTGTCTACTATTCTAACTATGGGAATCTTGACGCCCAAATATATTTGCCTCATGCGATAAAATGGCTAAATAACGAAGATGTTGCCGGAATAGATAATAGTGCAAAAGTAAGGACTTTACGAGTTCTTTTTGATTTCGTCAAATTAAATCCTCAAGAAGTGTTGGATCTTGGCAAAGATCCTGCTAGGATTGTCATAGACAACTACGGAAGAGAAACTACAAAACAACCAACAGCAGAAGAAATTGAAAAAGCTACAGAAAAAAAAGCAGCAAGAACGATTTTACTTAACTCTGCTTCTACTGATTTAACACGAAAATTCAGAGAATGGTGGAAACAGGGAAATTATATATTTCGATTTCAAGCAGATGGCGAGTTTTTCAAAATTTGGGTATCGGATGATAAGCGTCCAGAAGAAATTGAATTAGAACGCCGAAGCACAGGTTTACAGTGGTTTCTTAGCTTTTTTCTCATTTTTCTTGTAGAGAGTCAAGAAGCACATAAAGGTGCAATTTTATTATTGGATGAGGCAGGGCAATCTCTCCATCCACTTGCACAAAAGGATTTGATTGCCTTCTTTGATAACTTGGCTAAAACTAATCAATTAATTTATACAACACATTCTCCGTTTCTCGTCGATACATCGAATATTGACCGTGCAAAAGTAGTATACTCTGATGAGAATGGATTAACTGTTGTATCAAGCGATTTACGTGCAGCAGATGACAAATTAAATGAAAAATCCATATATGCAGTTCACGCCGCATTAGGATTAAGCGTTTCAGATATTCTTTTACAAGGATGTCAGCCAATTATTGTTGAAGGTCCATCGGATCAATATTATTTTAATGCAATTAAAATTTATCTGATTCACAATAAAAAGTACGCTCCTAATATGGAATTGGTTTTCATGCCTTCTGGTGGCGTTCGTGGCGTTGCTGGCGTTGTTAGTATCGTAAGTGGTAAAAACGAAGAACTCCCATTAGTAATTTTAGATGCAGATGGAAGTGGAAAGGGTGCAAAAGATAAACTTCAATCAGGTTTGTATAAACATAATACTGAAGCAATAATTGATGTTGGCGAATTTTTAGATTTCGATAATGGTGAAGTAGAAGATTTAATTCCGCCAAAGTTTATAATACGCCAGATTAGTCGCTTGTTTCGTGATGTAGAAGATGAAGATTTTGAAGATTTTTTTGCAACAGGGAAAGCTATTGTACCTCAGATTGAAGCATTTGCAGAAAAATACAATATTACCTTGCCAAAAGGTTGGAAAGTAGATGTAGCGAGAGGTGTTAAAAAACAACTCCTAAATGCTAAAATAAGTAGTGTTTCAGATGAATATTTAAAAAAATGGGACTCTCTTTTTGATAAATTTAATCGATAGACGTCTATAGCACCAAAAGATAGCTATCATACAGTGTAAAAAAGAACAAGGGAAAAAGTTTTTACTTATCCCTTGCTCTTTTTCATTTTGATACGTACTAAAATTTCATTTTTTTGAAGAATATCAGGTGCATTCCCCTTCTATAATGCAAAGCATTTAGGAGGGGTTAGCCCGATCATATAAAAGAAATATACCTTTCGTGTAAAAAAACGTCAACAATAGTTGGCGTTTTTTTTAATGGATGCACGTAACCACCTGCATTCATCCCGCGTGCGAACAAGTTCGAACGGGGTTTTCTGTTTAGCTATTTATAAAAGAAGTATGTTTTTGAGATAAACGAATTCACATTTTTTCATTTTCTTTTCAATCATACATATTAAAAGTGTAATTGAAAAATAAACAAAAGGAGAATAAAAAATAATGACATACGAAGTAAAAGAAAAATTAAATCCATTTGGAAAAAAGGATAGACTTTTTCAACCAAATGACATTGTAAGGCATTTCAAGGGAAATTTATACCGGATCATTACACTTGCCAGAAATACAGAAACCAAAGAATTAGAAGTAATCTACGAATCATTATACGCTTCTGAAGATGGCACACGTAAAGTATGGGCAAGACCTTACACTATGTTCGACAGCAAAGTTGATAAGGAAAAATATCCAAATGCCACACAAGAATACCGGATGGAAATTGTAGAAGTCCAGGACGTAAGGAAAGAGTGAAAAAATATGGAAAGGAGTTAACCCAAATGAGCAAATTACAATATTATTGCCATACAAAAGAAATACAAAACATTTATGAAAAATCATTTCCGCAATCCGAACGATTTGATTTCGATATTCTTAAAAAGTGCAATAAAGAACCTAATGTGAATTTGAATTGTATATTACAAAATAATATTCCAGTAGGTATGCAGTTTACAGTTGAAATTCCAAATAACATTACCTATCTTATGTATTTTGCTATCGATGAAAAATATCGTAATCAAAATATAGGCTCAGAAGCACTACAGGATCTGGTTGCATCAAAAGAAAAAGTAATGTTGCTTATAGAAAAGCCTGTAAATGAGTTCCAAGAAAGACGAAAGAGATTCTATTTAAGAAATGGATTTTATAGTACAGGCGTTTTTATCGAAGACGCAGATATCAAATATGAAATACTAATTTCATGCAAAGATTACAAGCCTACTGTTAAGGACTTGTTAAATAGATACCGATTCATGACAAAGAGTACTTGGACGTGGAATAAAATCAAAAAAACATTTAATGCTGAATATATTAAATTTATTGAAGAATGATAAATAGCTACAGAAAGTGAAGCAGTTATGGCATTAAATTGATTTCTGTCCAAAAAAGAAAACGAACTAACTTCAAAATAACTTTTATAAAAGGAGAATAAAATGAATAAAAATAACGAATCTTTACTTAATTATGCTGTTTCAATAATGTTTGGAGTAATATTTTTCTTTTTAATAAAATATCATGCTTGTCCAGCCGCTACATTTAGGTCTTCTGATTATTTTTGGATAATGGGGGTAGCGCTTTTCTTTATGTCACTTATAAAAAGTGTAATGGATTTTGTTGATTGCAATGATCAGTCAATTGTATTGCCTGTTATAACAGGTGTTGTATTTCTTTTTATATGTATTTGCGGTCTTACAGGCAGTAAGATTTTAAATGCTAAACAATATGCAAATCGAATTACTATTACAAATGGCAATTGGTCTGATGATATGATAAACATAGATTCTTTTGATGATTCCAACATTATTGACACTATCGCCTTAATGGATTCAAATACTGCAAGAACAAAAAGTGAGACAGCCCTTAGTTCATTATCAAATGTTGTTTCTCGATATGAATTAGGTGAATTTACACAAATCAATTATAATGGTAAACCTATGAAAGTCGCTCCGTTGCAGTATGCCGGTTTCTGGAAATACATGAAATTTCGTTCTGAAGGTATTCCAGGCTATGTACTGTTCAATCCCGTAAATGGAGACACAAAATACGTGGAATTGGATAATCCGCTTATGTATTCTCCAAATGCATATCTAAGCAACAAGTTAAAAAGACATTTAAGGGAACAATATCCTGACAAACTTTTTGAAAAATCTTATTTCGAATTAATGGATGGATCAGAACAAGATGTCTTTTGGATCACAGCCACATATAAGCCAACTGTCAGTTTATGGGGTGGCAAAATAATCGATGGAGCCATTATCACAAATGCTCAAACAGGTGAATCTAATTTTTATGATGCAGAAAACATCCCGGATTGGGTGGATGTTGTATTTGATGGTGATTATATTTGTGAGTTATACAATGATTATGGACTTTTTTCTAATGGTTATTGGAATGCAAAATTCAGTCAGACTAACTGTACCAGATGTACAAGTGATTATGGATATATCACAAAAAATAATGATATTTGGATTTATACCGGTATTACCTCTGTTACCAACGATTCATCGAATATTGGTCTTTTGATGGCAAATGAAAGAACCGGCGAAGTTCGATATTATGCAGTTGGCGGAGCTGATGAATATTCGGCAATGGCAGCCGCAAGGGGCGAGATTTCAAACTACGGTTATGCTGCATCATTTCCATCTGTTGTAAGTATTCATGATATTCCTACATACATCATGGTTTTAAAAGATGCAAACAATATTGTTAAAAAATACGCTCTTGTAAATCTGGAAGACTATAGTAAAGTAGTGATCGGAGACACAAAAGAAGAAGCTTTCAACAAGTATCTTGTTAAAATGGGACTTGCTGATGAAAAAGTAGAAGAAGACCAGATAGATACCTTAAACACTACAAACAAAGAAAATAAAAAAGATCTAGTCGGTATTAAAAAGCAGTATTCTATTACAATCGCAGACATAATTTATGCAGTAGATGACGGACAGACATATATCTACATTAAAGCAGATGACAATATCATTTTTAAGTCAATATTCAATGAATCATTGCTGTTCCTGAATGCTGATGATAAAATTAACCTCAATGTATTAATAGATGAAAATACAGAAAATTCGTCTATTGTAAATATTCTGGACATATATGATATCAGCAAAAACCAAGAAAATTAACTTCATATGAAAAAATAATTTTAAAAAGAACCGGAAATTTTACAGATCCGGTTCTTTTTCATTTTTAATACCGTCTGACATATTGTATGCATAAATAAATAAAAACAAAAGGAGAATAGAAAATGAATGATAATTTATCGTTACCGAGAATTGAGTGGACTGATGGGGATTTGCAGTGTATGTTCTGCAAGCTTTCTGATGTTTGTTTCAATTATGCGGAGGTAAGGCTAACTACGCCGGATGAGTATGTATTCTGCGCAAAAGCTGTCAATATCAATGACTACCCTCCCAAAAAAATAGAGGATATTGTTACTGCATATTATTTTGGCGGGACCAAAGAAATTAAGGAAACCTATAAAGAAAAGGCTAACCAAATTATTGCCGAATGCATTTTCGAATCCTTGCCTTTAGAAGATATGGATTATGTAAGCGATTCTTTCGGTAATAAAGACAATGCCTCGTCTAAGATGCGTTCTTATGCTATTGAACAACTTAACCTATTGAGAACAAGAAATACAGTTCCTTTTAAAACGAAAAATATTTAGCAAACATAATAAAACGATGGGGGAAAAAAATATGGACAATGAAATATGTTTCAGAAAATTTATCGCAAGCATTATGACAATTTTTTTAGCCATATCGATAGCCAATATTGGTGTCAACATAATTGCAAGTACACAGTCTGACGTAAATTCAGACACGAATACTTCAGAATCTGCCAATATAATGACAGAAGAGAAGGACTTAACATTGTCAGAATTATTAGTGACAAAAGCCGAAGAAAAATTAGAATCACTTGAAAGTCAAATACAAGCAGAATCCAAGGATATGAACACCGATGAAGCACAAAATGCAGACGATTCATCTGACAGATATACTGTGTTTGATGCGATATTGATTTTTTTATTATTCCTAGTTTTCTTTGGAATTATACTTCCGTATCTATTCTTCGATAAAGATAATATAAAATCATGTGACCAGTTGTTTGCAAAAAAGTCATTGCTTCACACATTAAATAAAGAAAATAAGCGATATAATAAATTGCACGTTGATGATAAAGAGATTTCCCTAAAAATCTCTTTATTGCAGGCTGGCATCAAAAACATTTGTTATGATGATTTTTTCTGTCCTGAATTAGATGAACTTTTACCAACAAAGATCACGAACAAGGAAATATTAAAAAAAGGCTCAGTAGCATGGGAAAAATGCATTAAAGGACTATATGAAAAACAAGGCATGTCGCCAAAATGCATGAAGTATAGTATTTTCCTCATATACAGGAATTATTATTCCCATGAATCATTGCCAGAACTGAAAACCGCCATGGAAAAGCTCATTGGTTTTATCCATACAGATATAGACCGGCTATATAAGGAAAATCAACCAGTAAAAGAAAAGAAAAAAGACATAAAGACTGTATCAGGAACACCCGTAGATGTATCCGGATTAGTACTTTACCAGCAGCAAATTCTTTCTTTGATGCGTGCATGTCCGGATGAGTATGCACTAATATGGGAGGAAATACTTTCTCAGGTCAAAATGCTGCAAAACATCATGGCCTTTAAAAAGACCAATTATCTGGAAGGCATAGGCAATATCGAATTCAGGATTGAAAATTCCATTGAAAAATTTAATGGCTATTTAAACCTGAAGAACTTTGAGGGCGCAATCAATAGTGCTGAATTTAAAAATTTAAACACTCATTTGAGAACATATATAATGGTCTCATAAATTAAGACACTTTTTCGGACAGATTTTAATGAATCTGA
>OBLI01004132.1_pt1 | contig 10613 bp, 8 predicted proteins | sample 1519701 | NCBI WGS metagenome assembly OBLI01 (sample SAMEA3663005, study PRJEB22513) | pig gut metagenome | biome: pig gut; feature: pig-associated habitat; material: faeces | place: France | collected 2012 | reverse complement strand
AAAAAGATAAAGTGTTAAAAAGATAAAGTGTTAAAAAGATAAAGTGTTAAAAAGAAAGAGAGTTTATATCTTTTGTTTTTAATATCATGTCTTTTATCTTTTGTCTTTTAATATTATGTCTTTTATCTTTTGTTTTTAATATCATGTCTTTTATCTTTTGTCTTTTAATATTATGTCTTTTATATCTTTTGTCTTTTAATATCATGTCTTTTATCTTTTGTCTTTTAATATCATGTCTTTTATAAATTAAAGTTTCAACCGCCAGAAGGCCAGAGGCCGCTAAAGCTCATAAAATTAAACTTAGTGTTTGAAGAATAAGTTTTTGAAGAGTAAGCTAAAAAGAGTAAGCTAAAAAGAATAAGTTTTTGAAGAGTAAGCGTTTATAATTTTGTAAATAAAATGTATATTGTTTTAAAATTAGGAAGTACTTTGTCTTAAAAGAGTAAGTTGTATTTAGGATCTTTGCTCTCTTAAAGTTTAAGTTTGTTAGGAATGCTGTATTATAAAGACATGTAGTGTTAAGGAGATTTTGTTATTTTGAAAACGGAGTTAGATTAGTTCTTAGACAAAGACAATATAGTTGAAAGATTAAATTAGTTTGAAGGACTTTTGCAAGGAGATTAAGCGTTTAAAGAATAAATTGAAGAAATTAATTAAATGAAACTTTGCATTATTGGATTAGTGTTGAAAGGAGATATAGTTTGGGATAAAGTTGTTAATGTTGTTGTTTAATATTAGTTTGAGACAAAAGTTGTATAGAGCAATTTTGTTTTGAAGAGTAAGTGTGATAAAAAATATTATATTGAAGATGTTTAAGATAATTATAAATAATAACTTTGCAGATTAGACTTAAGTTTTATATTGCCATTAAGTTAATTGGAATTTGGTGTAAATAACACGACTCATTATATTGAACATTTGCTTGTTTACTATATTAAATAGAAAGTGGACGGGATACTTTAGTTTAATGGACAAACAAGTTGTTTGGGGTTTGTTATGATTTATTTAGTTTTTGAAGTTAAGTTGTTAGATTAAGTTATTAAAGGGCTTAGTGATATTTTAACTTAAAACTTTTAAGAAGAAGATACAGAAAAATATAGAGTTAGTATTGAAACTGTTGATATAAAGAAGTGTAAAAAGACTTAAGTTGATTTGTTATAAGCTCAATTTTAGTTTAATGAAACATAGTTTGAGGACATTAGTTTTTATGATTATGTCTTTCATAATAAGATGAAATTGAATTATGCCCTTTTACAATATAGTGGAATAAATGAGTTTAAACTAAGTGATGAACAAATTAAGTCTTTTATGAACTTAGAGTTAAAGAGTGTAAATGTAAAAGAAGTTAAAAATATAAAAGAAAAGAAATATAATTAAATTTAGTTAGAAGAATATTAAGTTTAAAAAGGGCTTTAGTGGTTTTAATTTATAGATTGGTTAGATTAAGTTGAAATACAATTTGTTATAGAAGATAATAAGTTATATCTGCTTAGATAAAAGGAAAGATAGTACAGTAAAAGAGTTTATAAAAGACTTTAGCGTTTTATAGATTTAGGAGGAGTAGATAAAGTTGATTAGAACTTAGTTGATTTGAAACAAAGTTATGGAGAACTTAGTTATAGAAAAAATAAGTTTGTGAAATAGTTTTGTGAGATAGTTTGAAGAGAGATAGTGAAAAAGAAATGAAGTGATAGAGAAATTGGGTTTTGATTTAGTTTTTGGAAGTTGGGGGTTGAAAGAATTTAGTTTTGTTAAAACTACACGTTAGAGATGTATTTTTTTTAATTTTTTAGTTAATTAGTTCGGCAGATCATTGCTGACCCGCCTTATTCTTTGGCTCAGCAGGTTCCTCAGCGTTTGATTGGCCTTGCTCAGCAGGTTCTTCTTTAATCTCCATGTTGATCTTCACTTCCTCGATTTGATTCTCGTTAGTGCTGACAACAGCTGGCTTCTCCTGCTTCGGGTTCGGGACTTTATCTGTAGTGAGCTTGAGACCAGATTTCTTGCAGATTTCCTTGAGCTTTGGGTTAGCGTCAAAGATCTACTTCTCCATCTCTATGGCGCATTTAAAGAATGCACGTGTCGCGCCGTTAGAGACATTCTTCATGAGCTGCCCCTAATCATCATCAGTCTCACACAGTGTGTTAGTCCGCTTGGTGAACTTTTCGAGATCTTTGCAATACTTCTCGCAGCCTTCCAATCCTTCAATCTTTTTCATGGTCTTAGCAATGGATGCTTTGGTAGCTTTAGCAGTGTTCGAGATATTCTAGCCATCCAAGTACATGTAAGCCTCGGCGACGTACCTGCAGAATCTATTGCAGTTAGCGATCGAGCGTTCAATTCCAGCCTCGACTATGGCGTTCTTCAGTTTCTCGAGAGTCTCCGGATTCGTGATGTCTTTCGCCGTGATTCCGTTGGCGCGAATGTACTCAAACATCCCAACCTCGTTGACGAGACAGAGGAATGAGACAAGCGGGAACTTGATGAACCCGAATTTGCCATGCTTTAAGCGTTTAATCTCGCGTTTGAGAGATTGTGCAGCCTCCTGTATATCAACGTTGTCAGTGTACTTGATTCCGAGATTAGCAATGTTCATCAGCGCGTTGAAGAACTCTTTAGAGTGCTCGTGATAGAGCGTGATGACGGTGAGGTTATGTCGATTGCCAGCATTGTCCTCACAGATGACGTTGAGCCTGGCAAAGTGGTCTTGATCTTGATCGTTACGTTCTTTTTCAATGATCGTGCCGTACCTTCCGCTGAGCTTAGGGTCTTTGTTCTGTTCCTCGACCAACGTCTTGAAAAGATCGTAGAAGAGTTTGAAGAGGCTCTGCTGTGTTGATTCAGGAACAGATTCTTAAACAATCTGATTGATTGTGTTCTGGGAGCTTGTGTTGTCGGAGCTTGTGTTGCTGCTTGACATCAATACAATTTAGAAAAATAAAGGTTTTTCAAAAAGACCATAAATTTTCAAAAAAAAAGAAAGTATTATTTTGTTTTTATTTTTGTTTTTATTTTCAAATCACTCTTTCTTTTTCACTTTAAGCCTTTCAGACTAAAAGGGCCTTAAAGGCTGCCGGCCCGTTGGGCTTATTTCAAGTTTTCACTCAAAATATATCAGTATACATATTAGTTGTCAACTCCATAGTATGAAAGATCTATAGTTTTATCTTTAATTCCTTCTTTAACACATTTTATACAAACTGGTTTGTTATCAATATTGATATACAAATTTGAATGTTTGTCACACTTAGAACATTTATCTGACTAAACAAATATCTAAGGGTCATTAGTAAACAAACCATATTGATAAAGACCATAGTTTTTGATAAACTTATTTCTAAATCTAAGATCTTTGTACCAGTTTTCTTACAAAACTTCTTCTAATTTACTAAGTTTAGTGCTTTTATCTTCAAGAAGTAAAGCTGTCATAAACTTTGAATTTGTTTCATAAAGCGCTTTATCTTGAGGCTTACAATACTAAGGAACTGCTTTAATATCATATCTATACTAAGTAATTAGTGTGTACAAAACTATGTCACCGTCTTTATTTTCAGAAGCTTGCCAGTTATCATAAGCTAGCTCATCATAAACTTAAGATTTTCCAATATCTTTCAATTCTTTTATAGTCTTTGAAAACTTAAGTACAAGCATCATAACTGGAGTGTTTCCTCTTGAGTCAACATCAAGTTTACAGTTTTCATACATTAGTTATTTTACACTAATATCAATATCATCTATATTCATACCCTTTATATATAACATAAGAGGAGTCTAATTAAACTTATCTTTTTCTTAAGTCCATCCTTCATACTAAAGTACTTCAGGAGGAATTGAGTTATATTTAACAATAAATGACATCGCTGGAGTGCGTCCTTCTGAGTCTTTACTTCTAATAAAGTCTTAAGGCAGCTGTTTAACTGTAGACAAGAATTTTGGATTACATTTGAATCTCAACAAAGTATCATTATATCCTTAAAACTAAAGACATTTATCAACTTCATTGTAAATCTTATAATATCTATCAACAAAGACTAAGAACTACTAAACAAACAATGGCTCATGATGATATGGCTCGACAAAGAGTAAGTAAGTGTAAATACTAAGATTATTATACTCTTCCTCTATCTCCATTCTGTCATGATAAATCTTCATCCATCTTCGATTAAGTTCTCTTCTCTAAACATCTGTCAATTCAGAAAGTTATTCTTGAGTTGGTTTTACTTTATTGTAGTAAATTTACTTTGTCAAAATATCAAGTTTATTATTAAACTCAAGTGGTTATGACTCTTTGTTCTTGAAAACACCTTTAATATACTCTTCAAACATTAATCTAAAGTCAAAGAATGTTAGTGCTTTACATTTTGTTTTGTCAAACAAAGTTATGAATGACTAATTGAAAATTGACATAAAGTTATCATTGTTAGGAGTAAATTTCTAACATTGTCTGTATAAATCTCCTCCTTGTTTAATAAAGAGTAGAGTGTCAGTGTCACGTCTAAATTGTTTTGGAAAATCATAATTGTCATCAAAATCTTTTTGAGACATTGGATGTCTAAAGTACTTTCTTTCTGTGTCATAAACACAAGTGTCAAAGTAACAAGCTTGTTTATGATACAAATTATCAAATATTTCTTATCTTGACTTAACATCTAAATAATAGTTCAAAACAACAATATGACATGATAACTTATGTCTTGTATTAAATTTCTTATCAAAAGGCAGATTATATCTTTTACAATAGTTTGCTTAAACATAACCACTAATAATAATATCTCCATAAGAAGCACAAAGTCTAACAAACTTGTTCAATGAAACTGGGTCAACATCTTCAATATCAAAGAATAATCTAGTTTCTTTTTGTCTTGCGTTTTCAAAGACTTTGAATTTATTATCTCTTTTCAATAAGTTTTCTAATATCTATTCTGTTGTTAACTTCAATGGTTCTTCACAAATATCATACATTGCAGTGTAAATCTCAACAGTGTTATTAGCCATAATTACAATATATAGAAAAAACTTATATTATAGTAACGCCCATATATATATTTTGTAGAAGCAGCAAAGAGCCCAATGGGCACCCCTGCCGGCTAAAGCTATAGGCCAAAAAGAGATATAAATCAAGAGTTTTAATAATTAAGAGTTTTATATAATTTAGAGCCTTTCAGGCAGCCGTCGGCAGCCCTTCGGGCCCTTTTAGTCTTTTCAATCGGCCCTTTTAGGGCTTTCTTTTGAAGAGCAAGTGTTTTATATTTTAGTTTCTTTTAATTTAGTGTCTTTTAATTAAGTCTTTTATATTTATGTCTTTTAATTTAGTTTTGAAAGACATAAGTGAGCCTAAAAAGTCAAATGAAAAAAGAAATTTTGTTTTGTTAAACATAAGTTCAAAACATAAGTTCAAAACATAAGTTCAAAACATAAACTCAAATTTAATTTAGTTCATTAATCCACAGTTAAGAAGCAGAAGTGTTATTTAACTTATTATATTTTTCAATAAGTTCTTCTAAATCTTTATCTGTCAAAGAGTCATAATAAGTCACTGTCTTTTAATAAATATAGTTATAATCACTCTTTGTTAAATCTTCTTCTTAGTTTTTATAAGAGCCTAATATTTCTAATGTCTCTTCTAAATTTTTAGTCCATTTGTTAATAGTTTCTTCAGGCATTAAGTTTTATATATTAGTCCAAAACTTCTTAGTGTCTCTAATATCTTTCAAATAAACTCTAGTTTTTACTTACATAATATTCCATTTAAACAAGTATTCTTTTACAAGTTAAGTTAACAAAGCGTTTTTACGACGTTAAATATAAGAAAGCCGAGTTTTAATCCACTCATCTAAAAACTCATAAACATTTGTAAACTCATAAACTCTCTTATTAAATAGAAAGTTAAGCTTAGTTAATTTTAATGAAGAGTGTAAAAACTTTTTGTGTATTTTATCAAATAGTTCTTTCTTACATTTTTTGATAACAAGAGTTTCATTAACTGTGTATAAAACTTACTCAGTTTTCAAAAACTCTTCTAAATCACACATATATTATTAAATAACTACATCCCAAATCTCAAGTTTCTTTCCATCTCCTTCATAAACAAACTTAGCGTCACATATCATTTCTTATATTCCATCTTCGTTTTCTTTTATACTAAATTGTCCTTAATATCCATTATAACTAGGTACTAACTCGTTTGTTTATTTGTGATTAAGTGTTGCTTTAATATAGTTTATAATATCATAAATATTATAACAAGGACAATAAGAAGACCATCCAGAGGCGATACCATTACATCCATTAACTAGTTATAAAGGCACTAGTGGATATAATTTTTAAGGCTCAATATCTTCTCCTTCATCAGACAAATTATATTTATAAATCAGCTTATCGTCTTTTGAAAACAATTTGTCCATCCATTCTGAGTTATATGTAAATATATAACGAGGAGAACTGCTTTGAGGATTACTTCTGCTTCCAAAAATTCCATCTGGATAAAGTAAGTTACAATTATTACTGCCTGTAAAGTTTTAAGCGAGTAATATTATAGCGCCTTATAAAGAAGTTTCTCCATGATGATAATCAAGTTCAGCGCTTACTTTGCCTGCTAACTAAGAAACTTTTATGTGCTTAGTTTTAGAAATATTGTGTTTTTAACAACAGTAAATTATTTTACGTTATGAGTCTTTAAGTCCATCTAAAAAGTTCGGGATTGCTCTTTCTAATGACTCAACAGAGTATTCTGTAACTTATTGTTTAATAACAAATTCTAAAGGCACACTAGGTCCACTTCTATCTATGTCTGTAGCTTTGTAACTATTAATTAAGTCCTTTCTTTTCTAAGATTATTTTCCATACATGTCTACAATTAGTTCTTAATAACTCTTAGTTTAAGGCACAATTTGTTTTATATAAGAGTCAAAGTTATTTCCAATATGTAAAATTTCATCTCGTTAGAAAGAACCAAGACCTTTAAAGTACTTAACATTTGTAACTTTGTGTGTTTGTCTAAATGTGTCAAAACTAAGTTATGAGAAGAACTCTTTTAATTGACCTTTGTATTTACACATAATTATAGGAGACATAAATTCTTAAACAAAATTAAGTTTTATCAACTCAGGCCAACATCTATTTACTAAATGTATAAACAGTCCTTTTATATGAAATCCATCAACATCATAATCACTCGCCACTAAGACTTTACTATAACGAAGTTGTTTTATACTCTCTTTGTCATAAACTATACTTCCATCAGAAACTAAGCCGATAATTTCAATTAAGCGTTTTATTTCTTAGTTGTTAATATCTAAAGCTTATTAATCATCTGAGATACAATTAACATTCTTTATCTTTCCTCTAAGTGGAAACATACCGTAGTTGTCTCTAAAACGAGGAAACTCTTTACACATCGCTGTAAACATACACATTGCTGAGTCACCTTCAGTTATAATTAAAGTACATTCTTGTTTATTAACAAAGTTTGCTTCACTTAGTTTTGGAATAAAGATATTCTTCTTTATTTTTTAAGGATAGAGTTTTTAAACAAACTAAATTAATTCATCACTTATTGTAAAATTTAAACTAGTTTTAATTCTATCTTTAACTTATTCAGAATAATCAATTCCTTAACAAAGTCCAATAAACAAAAATCCTAAACTAAGTCTTTCTGACTTTCTTGTCTTTTCTTTAATAAGTGTTTATAAATCAGTATAAGTTTAATTATTTTAGTTGAAGGACTAAATTCCATTTATAAGAGAGTATTTATTAAAAATTGTGTTTTAAGGCTTAAATATATAAATATCAAGTTTATCTTCTACTCCTCCATAAACATAATGATAAAACTAAGTTATTCCATTAAGCTCTAAAAACTATTCATGAGAGCACTTAGGAATTTTCTTTTTGTTATATGTTATCTTTATATCTGGGAAGCAGACTTTAATATCAAATAAATATTTATAAATCAAATCTAAGTTTAAATCAGCAAAGTTTGAAGTAACTTCAATTGTTTTTTAAATAACTTTTGTTGTGCCTTTATCAATCATTTCAACATAAGTCTCAAAATACTATTCTTCTTCACTATTATCAATATTTATTAATTAACTCTCATGTTTTTCTTTTTAATTAGTCCATTTTGAAATATATCTTTTGTTTTAGTTTTAAACAGTAATTTAGAAGACTTTACTAAAGATATTAACAACTTTAGCTCCTACACCATTAGCTCCAGCAACAATTTTGTTATTACTTTTTCCATATTAATCAGAAGTATTAAGTTTATCAAATATTCTGTCAATATCTTTTGTGTCTTTTAAACTAAACACATTACCATTATTTCTAATTCTAAATGAGCGAGGAGTAACATCAACTGTAATATAATAATCTTTAGGGAAGTCACTTTTAATATAATTATCAACTGAGTTTTAAAATATCTCTTCAAATAACTTTTAAGACTATTATGAAAATTTACAATCTTAGTTTACAATCTCTCTGTTTTTAATAACAGGGCGTTTAACTGTTTCAACAGTATCAGAGCCTATATACATTGAAGGTCTGGCCATAACTTGTTCTTCTTAACTTAAAGTCTTTACAGTCTTAGTGTCAATAGACTTAGGCATATATCAAAATAGTCAAAAAAGAAACTTTACAGTCGGCATCTTTGATGCTTAAATTTTATAATTTCGAGGCTTCAGGCCTTAAATATTATATTTAAGTTTAATATCACTTAAGTTTTATATCACTCAGTCTTTCAAATATCTATCAAATCTTTATCTTAAAGGTCAAACAGCTAAGCGCGACAAAGAGGACAAGTTTTGATATTATCGTTTAGATAACAATTTTCACAAATACCTTCTGTATGTTTATTTGAGCATAAATTATAAATTGTTGTGTTATCAGCTAAACAAATACAACAAGTTCCTTTATCTTTAAGTTTATATTAATTAAAGTATTCAAAAGTCATAAGTTATTTGTAATTAAATCCTTCTTATTTATAAATACTAATAAGCGTTTATAACTTAAGTTTTTCTAAAGGACGACAAGTTATACAATAAAAGTTTTCATAATAATATAATTATTTCTCCCAGCCAGGAATTTAAAGGTCTTAAGGCATTTCTTTACAACACACAAGCATCCAAAACTATTAAATTGTAATCTCTTTATTATAAACTTTTACAGTGTCATACTCATAGTCTGGATAAACTAAGTCTTAATTTAACTTTCGATGTAAGAGCATAAAACATTAAAGAGCATTAAGTGTAAAAGGCGAGTCTTCTTTTAACTTAAATTTTTCTTTCAAACAGCCTGGATACCACAAATAGTAAGGAGGAGCATAATAATATTTATCACAAACTAAGAATTATTAAAATAAATTGTGTTCTTTATTATCTTTTTATTAAAGCAACTCTTCTGTCAACTAAGAATTATAAACAACATATTTTAATATTTAATACTCATTATTTTAAATCAAAATACTTAGTATTTTAAACAAATTTAGTTTTGAATAACTTAGATAAAATTCTTTTAGTTCTTAATCTTCTTTATAAAATAAATCTTTTATTAATCTATAACAAGTTGTATTACTAACTTTGTTTAAAATTTAGATAATATCTAAACGCTTTTCTTTTATAACTCTAATCATTTTAGATGAAAAGTTATAAAAATCAAAGTTCTTATAGAAATAGAATAAAGGAGGCAATTTCTCAAAACGCTAAATATAAATATCAAATGGATAATAATAATTGTCATTGTATAAAAATTATTGTCCGAGCATAAATTTGAATCTTAAGTGTTAAGGAATATTGTTTAATTACTCTTCACTTTCATAAGTCAAATATATTTTAAAATATGTATAAGTATTATTAAAAACTCTATCAAGTTGTTAATCTGAATCATATAAATCAAATTTATAAAAATAATAATAGTTTCTTACTCTCTTATATTTGTAGAAGTTATCTGTCTTAAAATAAGTTTTGATAAACTAAGTGTAAGTCAAATTTGTTTCTTTAAGAGTGTTAAACAACTAAGCTCCATATTTCTCAATAATAATACTTTACATTATAATAACAAATTATTGAAAAAAGAAAATTTACATTAAAACTTTGTTTTCTTTTAACTTTGTTTTCTTTTAACTTTGTTTTCTTTCAAACTCTATATTTCTTTCAAACTTCTGATTCTTCTTTTTCTTCTATCACACTTTGTATTATATTATCAATCTCTTCTTCATCTTGCTCTTCTTAATATTGTTTAAAAACACTTAGTCCTAATTTCTACCAGTTTATAATTTCTACTTAGAAGTTTAAATTATTTTCTCCAACTTCAGGCTTTGTAAAAACTTAGTATATTAAAGACTTAGTGTTTAACTATTATCTTACAAACTAAGTGCTTATGTCTGTAATTTTATGAGAAGAAGAGTTATAATCACAACCTAAGTATTCAGGAAGCATAAGTACTTCTTCTTTAGTTTTATAATCAAATAAGTCAAAGAACTCTTTAGTTTTAATATTTCTATGTCCATTATTAACTTCATGACCATAACCTATAACTATAAAATCACAGTCTGTACTAAATATTTTTATATTTTAACTATTACTATTTTCTCTTTCTATTTCTTTTATTAAAGCATTAATATA
>OBLI01004130.1_pt1 | contig 10617 bp, 8 predicted proteins | sample 1519701 | NCBI WGS metagenome assembly OBLI01 (sample SAMEA3663005, study PRJEB22513) | pig gut metagenome | biome: pig gut; feature: pig-associated habitat; material: faeces | place: France | collected 2012 | reverse complement strand
GAAATAAAATAGTATTAAATAGCAAAAATGGATTGCCACAGTCGTGCAAATGCACTCCTTCGCAATGACGTTACGTATTTTCAATATCGTCATTGCGAGCGATAGCGAAGCAATCCAGCTTTCTTTTAGATAAATTTTATTTGGAACAGTAGTGGAACTTGTTTCAGCATCTCATAATATATAAAGTAGTTTGTGCTCATTCTTCACACAAATTTCCTACGTTTTCAGAATGACTGTCTTACTTTATCTGCTGTTTTAATTCATCTCTTATATCAGTCAATGGACCATTGTTTGGATTGCGCACATTTTCATAATACTTTCGTACATAAACAAATGGATATTTGGGCAACCAAGTCAATTTCATAAAAATATTCATTGTATCTGCCCCTTGAGATAGCATAAGTTCGTCAACTGTGTCTTCATGAGCAGGAGAAATTGAGGAAAACAATTTTATTACATAATCAGAAAACGTTAGGACTGAATATCCTGAAACGACTCCTGTATTTACAACAATGTTGCGCAAATCTAAATCTTCCTTTGTTGCCAAATTATGTTTTGCATCTGCAGGTAATGTCAAAGTATCTGCATTTACCTGTTCAAGTTCAATCCAACGACCTTGATATTTTATTCGCATAACGTTAGGTTTTGGCATGTAAATATCTTCAAATTCGTTTTCTAAAATAGTTTTTCCGTCAAATCCGACAATTCCATATTTGTAGTTTTTGTATGTTAAAAACATTTTTCCATATAAAATATCTATTTTGGAAAATTTGGGTTCAACGATTGTGTTTCCGTATTCGTCATAAACTCCATAGTCATAAGTATTGCCAAATTTAGCAAATTTTGTTACCAGTCTGTCTGCGTGGTTATATTTTATTGGAACAATGACATTTCCGCAGTTGTCAATCAATCCAAATTTATTCCTTTTATTTTGGACAATCCAAGATGAATCTCCGAGACGGATGAGCTTTTTATAAATAGGCTCAACAATAATGTTACCACTTTTATCTTTAAATCCCCAACGTTCATTTTGGCTAAAAGTTGTCAAATCTCGCCCTGAAATTTTGGTTTGTTCAATTTCTTGTGCGATGTTCATATTGTTTGTTAGTAACAAACAACCGAGTATAACTACAAATCTTTTCATATACGTATGATAGCATAAAATTTGTTATGGTATAATATTTACAGGCATAAATTATGATTAAGAAGAGTGTAAAAAATATATTAACTTTTTTTACCGTAATGGTAATTTTGGCAGGAATTTTTGTGGCTGCCGCTGTTGCTGTTTATTTGAAAGTTTTGCCATGGGCTGTTTCTAATCCTAAGGTGATTTCTTATGTCGAGGATATTTCTTCAAAAGCTTTAGGAACAGATGTCAGGATAGAAAATCCGATTTTAAAAACTTCGCTGACTCCAATGTTATATTTTGGAGTGGACAAGGTAAATTTGTCTGACAAAAATGGTAAGGTTTTAAATTTAGAAAATTTTGGTTCAGAATTTTATTTAGCTAAAATTTTTGATAAAAATGTTAAATTGAATAATGCTAATATTGATTATCTTTATGTGGATGTGAATAAAATAATGGCATTGCCTTGTGTTAAAACATCAAATAAAAAACAACAAAAATCTGATTGGAACATTGATGTTTTTAATTCAGTTTTGAGTGTAAAGAATGCGGTTGTGAAATATCAACTTGATAAAAATATTAATGTTAAAGTTGAAGCTAAAAATGTCAAAATTAGCGATGATATTTCCAAAAAATATATTAATTATGATTTGATTGCTGATATTTCAAAAGGCAAGGATAACTTGCATATTGTGACATCTGATGATGGAAAAGTTTACATAAAAAATAAAGAAAAAATTGTTATAGAAAATTCAAAAATTAATGTAAATAAGTCGATGATAAATATGGCAGGTTCTGTTGATAACAATTCAAACTATGATATCAAATTATCATCAAAAAATTTTGAAATACCTGCAGTGATTGATTTGCTAAATTCGCAAATTGTCGAAAATAATTTGTCAGAACAACTTGCTTATTTTAAAGATATTAATGGCAAATTTGATTTTGTAATAAATGCAAATAACAAGGGTTATGGCGGAAATGTTTATTTGAAAAAGTTGTCATTTAAGTTGATTCCTTTCATGGATTTACCAATTTTGTTGAATAATGGCAAGGTTTCTTTTGATGATAAAAATATTACTTTGAAGGATTTTAAAGGTTATTACAATAACAAAACTTTAAATACTATGGATTTTTCAGGAACAGTAAAAGATTATCTAAAATCTGTAGATACGGATTTGACCGGAAATGCTGTTGTAAATAATGATTTTTCACAAAATTATCTGTCCAAAATGATTGGTTATCCAATGTTGATGAAGGGTAAAGCAGATACTCGTGTTGTTTTAAAATCAAAATATAACAAAATCGATTTGACTTGGCTTTATATGTTTAAAAAAGGAAACGGTTTTGTTGTAGATGGTGAAGAATCTTTTATGAACAATGCTGCAACAAGGGTTCTTGTGGCAAAAATGCATTTTGATAATATGCTTTTAAACATCAAATCTCTGGATTATTATGCAGGGAACCCTGATGGTCCAAACCGAGCGCAGGCAAGGATTCCGATTGTCAGTATGAATGGTAATATTGATTTTTCTGACGGCAAAACGTTTATCAAAGATTTTGGATTAGAATTGCCAAAACCTATGCCAAGCGGTTTTATCAATATGTTAATTAAGCAAAAGCTATTTAAAAACGGCACATTTACAGGACAGATAAAGGTTATTAATACCGGTAAATATCCGGTTATTCAAGGTAATATGAAGGCTGAAAAAGTCGCAATTCCAAGCCAAAGAGTGTTTATTCGAAACGGTGAATTCAAGACTGATAAGGACCATATGCACATTTCTTCAGATGGCAGGTATCGTCGTTCGGAGTACGGTTTAACAGGTTCAATTCTTAATGAAATAAAATTCCCTATCGTGGTCAAAAATATTACGCTTTCACTGGATTCAGTTGATGTTGAAAAATATTTGCAAGCATTTAATGCACAAACTCCGACAACTTCAGCACAAGATGTCAATGCTGCAATTTCAGACTCTGTTGCGAAAGGTGGAGATATTGATGATGACGATGATACTCCGACTTTTGACTTGGCAAATTTAATTGTTGAAGAATGTATTTTGAAGGTAGGTAAGGGTTTTTATAAAAAGATAAATTTTGCAAATGTTGTTGCGAATTTGACTTTGGATAAAAACAGTCTGCTAAAAATAACGTCAAATAGATTTGATATAGCAGAAGGGACATCTTCCGCCAAAATAAATTGCGATTTGAAAAATCACAAATATTCAATTTGGCTTGGCATAAAAGAAGTTAATTCAGATATTATAGCAACATCGTTGTTAAATTTGTCAAAAGAAATTGATGGAAAAGCTAGTGGGTTGATTGAGCTTAATACAGATGATTCGTTAAAACTTAACGGAAAAATTAAGTTTAGAATTTATAAAGGAACAATTGGAAAAATCGGTTTGGTAGAGTATGTGATGAAGGTTGCTGCATTATTTAGAAATCCGCTAACAATGGTTAGCCCTTCTGTTATTTCTGATTTGATGAGTGTTCCTGAAGGTAAGTTTGACCAAATTGACGGTCAATTAATTTTAAAAAATAATATTGTTGTACCAATGATGATTACATCAAGTGCACCGCAGTTAAGTTCATTTATTATTGGTACATATAATCTTGAAAATCAGGATGCTGCACTAAGAATTTATACAAAATTCTCTAATCGCAGGAAAGGTTTGTATGGGTTATTTAGAAACCTTTCACTAAATTCATTGGCAAACAGGATACCGTTGAGTACACGAAATGATAATGAATATTATGCTTACGAGATTTCGCATTTGCCAAAAATAGATGCAGATGAAAAAGACTGCCAAATATTTTTGACTAAGGTTGATGGGGATATTGAGCATAACAATTTCATTTCTTCGTTGAAAAAGATTAAATAGTGGAGCCTATTGCTGAACTCGTTTCGGAATCTCTAATTGTACAAAAAAGTCTATATCGCCCTGACCGCTTAGTTTTTATAAATCATGTCATTACGAGAAACCTTAACTTGCAACTGGAATAATGGTTTTGACGTAGTAATCTTCTGCTCGGAGTGTATGAAAAAGAATAATTTGAAAGACCTTGACCCCCTCTCCTCACTCCTCAGCCATTCGGCATGCAGTCTCACTCATTTCGCAAAGCTCAATGGTTCGACTAGTATCCCACAAGGAGCGAGGATGTTTTGATGTCATCTAGACAGGGGTAAGGTGAAGGTTTGTATATTCACCCTTCGATATATTGAAACAGGTCTTGGGTTGAACATTTTAATACCTCACACAGTTTATCCAAAGTTTGAAAATCAATTCCTTTGGTTTTATTGTGATAAATTTTGTTCAATGCGTTTTGGCTGATTCCTGAAAGTTTTGACAACTCCGAAACTCTCATCCTTTGTTCGCCTAGTATTGCTGATAACCTGTTTTTAATCATAAGCATATTGTAACAGTTTGTATTGTAAGATTGTAAAAATACATTTATGCATGTTAATATTACATGTATGGATGTATAAAACTTTAATAAATCTTATAATAGAAAGGTGGAGTTGATGCTTGAAATAATGAATAGTAGGGATAAATTAGCTTTTACATTGGCAGAGGTTTTGATAACACTGGGCATTATTGGTGTAGTTGCAGCAATAACGATACCAAATTTAATTGCAACACATAGGGCAAAGCAATTGCGAGCAAGGTTTTTAGAATCTTATTCAATAGTTCAACAGGTCTTTAAACAAATGGAAGCTGATGATGTTTCTTTAGACCCAAAAACTTATCCGCCACATACATTTTACAAAACTTTTAAAAATTATTTAACAGGAGCATTAGATTGTGGACAAAATGCAAATTATACAACTGCTGTTGTACAGTCAAAGGCTTGTTATTATGCCAAATATGAAAGTGAAGAAGGTGGGTATAAATCATTTGATGGTAAAAAAATTGTAAATAATGGAATATTAGATAACGGTCAATTAGCACTTCCAAATGGGACATTGATAATGTTTGAAAATCCTTCTTATGCTCAAATAATATATGTATCGGTCGACCTCAATGGTTATAACAATCCGCCAAACAGGTTTGGATATGACTTGTTTACATTCCAATTTTTAGAAGGAGAACTTAAAACAATGGGAGCTGTCGGAACTGCATATGCGAACGTAAATAGTTATTGCAATATAAATACTTCAAATACATATAATGGTATTGCTTGTGCTCAAAAGGCAAAAGAAGACCCTGATTATTTTAAATGGGCAGTTAAGAATTTGAAGTGATAGCTTATTTTGAACAGCGGATTTTGGCTAGGGTGTAGAGTTAACGAAACTGGTCAAAATAATGAACGGTCATTCCGAATAGCAAGAAAATTATGTGTTCGCAAAGCTCACACAAATTTTCTAAGCTTTCAGAATGACAGTATCTACTATTCTTTTTCTCAATTGTAAAATATTATAAATTCTATTAATTAAAATCAATTTCTTTTATAGTATAATTTCCCTGTGTAGTTTTGGAATTTGAATATGATTTATAAACTCAGAATAAACATGAAAAATAATCAGGAGAAAAAATAATGGACATTTTTTCAATATTCACTCTATGTGGTGGATTAGCATTCTTTTTGTACGGAATGATTGTTATGTCTGCAGGTTTGGAAAAAATCGCAGGCGGAAAAATGGAAAAGATGCTGGAAAAAATGACATCTAATCCGATAAAGAGCTTGTTATTAGGTGCCGGTATTACAATGGCTGTTCAAAGCTCTTCGGCAGTTACAGTTATGCTTGTTGGTTTTGTAAACTCAGGTATTATGAAATTATCTCAGGCAATCGGTATAATCATGGGGTCAAATATCGGTACAACGATTACCTCTTGGATTTTGAGTTTGGCAGGTATTCAAAGTGATAATTTCTTTATCAGAATGTTGAAACCTGAATCGTTTACTCCAATTTTAGCCTTAATCGGTGTTATTATGATGATGACATCTCCAAATAATACCTCAAGACGTAAAAATGTCGGTACGTTTTTTGTTGGTTTTGCTGTTTTAATGTTTGGTATGAGTTTGATGTCTTCAGCAATGAGTCCGTTAGCTGATGACCCTAATTTTGCCCACGTATTGACTATGTTTACAAATCCAGTATTTGGCTTGTTGGTTGGTACTGTTGTTACGGCAGTTATTCAAAGTTCTGCCGCATCAGTTGGTATGTTGCAAGCGCTATCTATGACCGGTAGTATTTCTTATGCTATGGCGGTTCCGATTATCATCGGTCAAAATATAGGTACTTGTATTACTGCAGTGTTATCAAGCATTGGTGTAAATACAAATGCAAAGCGTGTTGCGGTTGTTCACGTTGCTTTTAATATTTTAGGTGCATTGATATTTTTGCCGTTGTACGAACTTGGACATTATTTGATAAATTATCCTTTTGGTGAATCAATAAACCCTTTTGGAATTGCGGTTGTTCATTCTATATTCAATGTTGCGACAACTTTAATTTTATTCCCATTTGCAAAACTTTTAGAAAAATTGGCTTTACTTGTTGTTAAAGATGATAAAAATGAGTCAGAAGTTATACTTGATGAAAGATTGCTGATGACCCCATCATTTGCGATTACTCAATGTTACAAAGTTACTGCAACAATGGCAAAAATCACAAGAGAAACACTTGTAATGTCAGTTCGTATGTTGAAACAATATAATCCGAAAGTCGCAGAAGTTATTAATAAAAACGAAATTAAAATAGACAAATATCAAGATACTTTGGAATCTTTTTTGCAAAAATTATCAGGGCGCGAGTTGTCAGATGAAGATAGTAATAAGATTTCTCAATTGTTTTTATCAATTTCTGATTATGAAAAAATTGCAGACCATGCTATCCATATTTTGAGTATTGCAACAAAAATTCACCGTAAAGAGTGGAGTTTTTCTCCTGAAACTATCGAAGAATTGAAACATGTTGTAAATGCGGTTAAAGAGGTGTTTGACGTTACGGTTAATGCTTTTGTCGACCATGATTTAGAATTAGCATATCACGTTGAGCCATTAGAACAAGTAGTTGATGATATTGCCTATTTCGCAAAGAAAAATCATATCAAGCGTGTAAAAAAAGACAAATCTCATATCAAAAGGAGTTTTGCTTATGCTGAAATTTTGAATGATTTGGAAAGAATTTCAGACCACTGTTCAAATATTGCTACAAATATCATTCAGTCAATAAATTCATCATTACCAAAGCATATTTTGAAAAATAAATTGAAAGAGGCAGATACTGGTGATTTTAAAGGGCAGGTTGAAGAATTTAGAGCAAAATATGCGGTAGACCCAATAAATTTGTAGGCGAATTATGACAATACATTTTAACGAGTCCAATAAAGCTTGCACGTTAGAGCGAATTTGCCCCATATCAATTTCTGAAACTGATTGCAATCACAAAATAAAAACTTCGGTTTTGTTTAATTTTATGCAAGACTTAGCCGCTAAATCTATTGATACTTACGGACATCAATATAGCTGTGATGGTTTGGCTAAAAATGGGTTAGGGTGGTTTATAATAAGATATCGTGTTGAATTTGACGAATATCCGAAAGATGTAAAAGAAATAAAACTCCAAACCGAAAGTCGCGGATGTCAGAGGATGACTTCATTTAGAGATTTTGAAATCTTTGATAATGAATCAGGTGAAAGAATTTTGAGGGCCGCATCAAGTTGGTTCATTGTTAATTTAGAAAATAAGTCAGTGGTGAATATTGCACAAGTGTTTCCTAACTTTTTGCGTTATGAAAAACGTGACGATGATTTGGTTTTGCAAAAGTTGAAGACTTTAGGGTCTGTCGATGGCGAAAAAGTTTTTAAAGTCCGTTATGAAGATATGGATATAAATAACCATGTGAATAATGTTGTTTATATTACTTGGGCATTGGAGGCTTTAGATTATGACTTTCGCTGTGCGCACAATTTAAAAACTATTGATGTTTATTTTAAACACGATGTGAAGTATGGGGAAGAAATTATTTCTCAGGTTAAATATGATTATGAAAATTTAGCGACAGAGCACTTGATAAAAAATAAGAATACAGGAGATGAGTTGTGCTTGCTAAAAGTTACATATTATTAAAACTTGGTAAAATTTTTTGAACTATGATATACTACAAGCTGTCATAAAATGTTTATTAAAATATAGGGGAGAAATATATGAAAGAGAATATTTTGTCTTTGTTGGATAAGAATACAAAATTATATGGCGAAAGAATTGCTCTTGGTAAAAGAAATCGATATGGCTGGAAAGAGCTTACATATAAAGGTTTGAGTTTGTTGACAAAACAGTTTGCGAGTTATTTGATTACAGATTTACAAATGCAAAAAGGTGAGCGTTTAGCGATTTTGTCAGAGTCAATGCCGGAGATGGGTGCTTGCGTGTTTGCGTCTGTTATTTCAGGCATGGTGACTGTTCCTCTTGATAATAAATTAACAATTTATGAACTAGAATCAATTCTTTCGAGTTGTGAACCTGCTGTTTTAGCTGTTTCTCAAGCAAATTTAGATAAAGGTTTGGAATTACAAAAAAGAATCCCTTCAATTAAACATATTGTCATTATGGATGAGCCTACATTTGACTCAAAATATCCAAGTTTATACAGTTTGCCAACAGGTAGAGAGTGTAAATGGCGTCACCGCTCATTAAGAGATACTGCGCTTATTATTTATACGTCAGGTACTACAGGCGCGCCGAAAGGGGTTCAAACTACTTTCGGAAATATGACTTGTCAGGTTTGGGGGATGTCAAAAATTCTTCCTGAGATTCTTCCTCACGAAAATGTAAATTTGCTTTCAATTTTGCCAATGAACCATTTGTTTGAATTGACTGTAGGTTTTTCAACATTTTTGAATAGGGGTTCTTCAATTTTTTACCCTCAAAGCTTGAAACCAAAAGATGTTTTGGGTGATATGAGAGAAAAGAAAATTGATTTTATGATTGTTGTTCCGGCATTTATGAAATTGTTGAAAAACACGATTGAGGCAGAAATTAGAATATTGCCGGAAGATGAGAAAATTTTGTTTGAAAAATCTTATGCTGCCGCAGAATATATCACAGATTATTCTATTCGTCGTCAGTTGTTCAGAAGTATTTTGGCAAAATTTGGCGGAAATTTCTATGGCTTTATTACCGGTGGAGCTCCGCTTGATCCGTCTGTTGGAGAGTTTTTCGAAAGAATTGGTATCAAAGTTTTCCAATGCTATGGTTTATCAGAAACCAGCCCTATTATTTCTGTAGATAGGGGAGATGATAGAAAACTAATGTCAGTAGGTTTGGTTTTAGATTCTTATGATGCAAAAATTGACCCAGAAACAGGGGAATTGCTTGTGAAAGGTCCATCAGTTATGAAAGGGTATTACAAAAATCCTGAAAAAACTGCAGAGGTTTTGGAAGAAGATGGATGGTTGCATACAGGTGATATTGGAGAATTTGACTCTGATGGAAGATTATATATCACAGGCAGAATTAAGAATATGATTGTGTTATCAGGTGGTAAAAAAGTCTTTCCGGAAGAGGTAGAATCTGTCTTGGAACAAAATCCGAATTTTGCAGAGGTTTGTGTATTCGGAGCGACAAGAACCTCTGGTGCAAAAGATGGTACCGAAGAAATTATGACAGTTATAGTGCCGACAGAAGAAGTTTTAGCAAAATATCCTGATGAAAATGATTTGCAAGCATTTATCGGACATGAGGTTAAAAACTTGTCTGTACAATTAGCGCCATACAAGCGTCCTGTAAATATTGTTGTTCGTAAAGATCCGTTCCCACGTACAGCAACTCGCAAGGTTAAACGAAATGTAGTCAAAGAACAAACTATGGCTGTTGTTCGTTAGATATTTTTAATGGTGGGCACATGTCATTTTGCCCACCCTACGAGACTGTAACAAGCTCAGGGTGACAATAATTTTTATATTTCTAAATTCTTAAATATTAACAATTCATAAGGTTCAAAGCCTAAGGCTGATGCAATTTTTTCAACAATATCTAATGTTGGGGAAGAGGTTTGAGCCTCAATTTGTGTAAGAGTAGAACGCCCAATCCCTGCAAGTTCTGCCAACTTTTCTTGAGAAAATTTACGTTTTATTCGCTCAAATCGTACTCTGGTTGCAAATTTTTTAGCTAATGTTGATATATTGCTCATAATGTCGTGATATTAGCATATTGACGTTATAACGACAATATGCTATATTGAGCATATAGACTTTAAAATGACTAAAATATTGTAATAACGACAGGAGATTTGTATGAGCATAAAAAGATTGTTTGGTTTTACTCTTGCTGAGGTTTTAATCACACTTGGAATAATTGGTGTAGTGGCTGCAATTACAATTCCGACACTGATGTCAAGATATAGAGATAAACAAACTGTTGCGCGTCTAACAGAAACTTATTCAATTTTATTGCAAGCAATAAGAAGTGTTCAGGAAGATGAAGGCACACCTGATGAGTGGAATTTGTCAGGAAATTATTATCAAAAAGATGATTCTGAGGT
>OBLI01004129.1_pt1 | contig 10617 bp, 10 predicted proteins | sample 1519701 | NCBI WGS metagenome assembly OBLI01 (sample SAMEA3663005, study PRJEB22513) | pig gut metagenome | biome: pig gut; feature: pig-associated habitat; material: faeces | place: France | collected 2012 | reverse complement strand
TCCAGTATTATCATTATCCAGAACTTTGCACAGCTTAAAGCATTGTTCAAGGATACTTGGGAAACAATCCCCGGCAACTGCGATACGTTTATCTATCTTGGCGGTAATGAACAGAGTACCCATAAGTATGTGTCGGAACTTCTTGGAAAAGGAACGATTGACAAGAAATCCAGCGGGGAAACCAAAGGCAGGCAGGGCAGCTCCAGCCGGAACTATGATGTACTTGGAAGGGAACTGTTTACCCCGGATGAGGTAAGAAAGCTGGATAACAAGAAATGCCTCATCTTTATTCGTGGATTCGATCCGATTATGGATAACAAGTATATTCCGTTTGCACACCCTGCTTTTTCACAGACCGCTGACGGAAAAGGTAAGCCTTATGTCCATGTCCCTTACAGTCAGGGAAGTGTCAAAGAACAGCCGTACAGGATACTGTCACCTAAAGCATTAGCCTATTATGAGGGCTTGAAGGAAAAGGGGGAAAATGTCTACATTGACTCTCTGACCTATGAGGAGTTTGGTGTGCTGACAGAGCTTGATATGCGAAAGCGTTTTTTGAGCCTTGATGAAAAGGAGCAGAGGGAGAAGCTTAACAAAGAGCAGGAAAATGAATTACAGTATGCACCGGAGGAGGAAGATACTAAAGAAACCGGAGAGGAAGCAAAGCCTTCCGGTTCCGGTGGGGCAGGCACATCCAAACGCAAGATTGCCGGAGAAGATACCATTATGAACCGTATGGCTCAGTGGCAGTATTCCAAAGAGCAGAAAGAGGAGCTTCATAAGATGATGGCTCTTGGCATGACAAAGGAAGAAATCCTTGCGGTATTCTATCCGGAAACGGATGTAGCGAAAATGAGGGAAATCAGACGCACCTATCGGGCGCTTAAAACAAATAGCTAGCTATTAGAGGATTTCCGAACTCAGAGCAATAATATTAAATGAAAAGGAGCTTATAACATGAAGAAATTGTTAGAAAGTAATAAAGTAGCTATGCTTACAGGGGCGGCAATACAAGATAATGAAACATTTAAGTCAGAGGGTGGCTTTATTCCCGAGAGAGACCAATATTATTTTCAGATGCAACAAGGTGGCAATGTCTTTTTGGTTGGTTTTAAGGATTTACTGACATGTTTGAGATTGCTTGAAAAGATGGGGGAAATTCCTGAAATCGGCGATAAATGGTGGTTGCAGATGTCTACACTTTACGGAAATGATATCCTTATGGTAGAATTTAAGGAAACAATATAAAGTCGATCAAAGGAGGCAATATCATGAAAGAGATTAAATTTACTACTAACTACGAACCGGTTTTATCCTTTGCTGATAAGGATTTTAAAACAAAATATGAAGAACGGGTTGGGAATAATCCAGACTATATACAGGTAGTTAATGGAGAGACAAAACACTTAGCGTTATGCCCTCGATGTAATAATCCAGTTGCTATTCTTGGTATTTACAAGAAAATTGATGTTGCTCCCCATGCAAGACATGCTAAAGGAATTAATATTCCTAACGTAGTTCAGTATGATGAATACAAGTTTGAGAATTGCCCTTATCACAAAAAAAGAGCTAATTATATAAAAGAATATGTTCCTGAGACAGAAGAACCGCAAAGACAGGAATTATATAAGATTGCTAAAGAGCATTATGATAAAGCTATCTATTTGTTGCAAGAAGAAACAGGTATTTATATAACTCTTACTATGGCTGAAACTCTCGCAGAAAACTATGTAATCATGCGAGCGTATAATTATATTGATGCAACGGTTTATAATATCCCGTGGTATTTAATCTACAGTTTCACTGGTTTTCCGTTGTATCACATGATAGTAAGGAAAAACACCACATTATACAGACATCTTCTCCAGCTTGGATTTGTTCTAAAAGATAGTAAAGTCAAAGGACATGTTTATGTAGAAAATAATGAAGGTTACTTGCTTACAGCCACGAATTACAGATATGTGGTAGATGAAAACGATAACCTTAACGAGTGGTTGGATTTTTCGATTATACGCCCAGATGCCACTGTGACAGATACTCTCTTATATGTTCCAGTAGATCGATTTTCCGTCAGCGTAGATTCGTATCATTTTGGTAATCTGATTAATTATCAAAATTGGAGCCCGCGACAGAACGTGTTAGATATCGCTAAAAGATATATGAACCCGTGATATAATATGTTTGACATTTTCCGGACTGTAGGGAAGGACGCTTAAGAGTGGAATAATGGAAGTAGTATTAAATGAATTTTTGATAAATGATAAAGCAGCCAATTGGGGCTGCTTTTTTGTGCTTAAAAGGAGGTGATTCTGATCATAACGCACCGGAGAAAGCCCGGTTTACTTTCATTGCGGGGAAGTCCCGTTTTTATAGATAACAAATAACAAGACAGAAAGGGATGTGTACCATTCCATTCGGAGATTGAGCCGGATTGGAATGATATAGATTCCTTTCCGTCTTAGTCTTCATAATTTCTGTCCAACACAGAAAAGGAGAATAAAGATTATGCGTAAAAATGAAGTTGCAGTAGTAGAAAAGAAGGAAAACAAAGGTTTATCCAAAGTAAAGAAGGCAGTAGCGGCGGCTTGCGGTGCAGGTTATATGGCATTAAATGCCATGCCTATGACAGTCTTTGCAGCAGGCGGAGACACCAGTGCCATTACACAGCCGCTTGACAACTTAAAAACCCTTGTCATTGCCATTATCGGTGCAGTGGGTGTCATCATCCTTGCCAAAAATGTCATGGAGTTTGCACAGGCATACCAGCAGCAGGATTCCTCCACAATGAACTCTGCCTTAAAGGGAATTGTTGCCGGAGTCATGATGGCAGGTATTTCCACGGTTCTTACCTTCCTTGGATTTTAAGAAGCATGAAGTCTTTATTACGGAGGGCGGCAGAAACTGTCCGTCCTCTCATGGAAGGAAAGAGGTGAACGATAAGTGGATATTTTCAAGCTAGGGGATAAGATACTTGCACTTCTGGAGATGGTATTCGGCTTCTGGAATAATCAGATCAGCCTTGTATTCTCCATGCTAGGTCAGTCCCCGGTAAATTTTAAAGGAGGCGGTCCGTGGCAGGTTGTGGAGAGCATTGAACCGATATTTGTCGGCGTTGGTTCTTCCCTTGTGGTTTTGTTCTTTGTCATCGGGTTCTGCTCGGAGAGTGTGGATGTCAGAGAGGAGATGCGTTTTGAAGTCATCCTGCGTATGCTGATCCGTCTTGGTCTTGCCGAGTGGTTTGTGGCAAACAATGTCACGATAATGAAAGCATTTTTTACAACGATAGGAAACCTTGTCAATGCCCTGTCAGCGGGGCAGTACACGACACTTACCATTGACAGCACCCAGGCAGAGGTCATCAAGAATCTGGGATTTGGAGAGAGTCTGATCATGCTGATTCTGGCGGCACTATTAAGTGTCATTGTCATTATCTGCGGCTTTTTTATGATATACACCGTCTATTTCCGGTTCTTAAAGATTATGGTAATTGTGCCTATCGGTTCCATTGCTTTTTCCACAATGGCGGGCAACAGGAATGTGGCTCACACTGCAAGTACCTATGCAAAGTATTTTCTGTCGGTGGTGTTTGAGGCGGTCACCATGGCACTTGCCATTATTATCTGCAATGCCTTTATCAATGCAGGTTTACCTTCATTTACCGGAAACTATGCGGATTGGGCGCAAACCCTTATTTATCTGTGTGAGATGACCTTTACCATAGCACTTACGGTAGGAAGCGTAAAAGGAGCGCAGTCACTCACCAGCAAGGCACTTGGACTATAAGGAGGTAAAGTATGGTGATCAGACCATTAACAGAGAAAGAGGGGAAAAATACGGAGAAAAAGAATGTGGAAGAATTGGAACTCACAACATCAGAGGGAAGAATAGAGCAGATTCGTATTGTTGTCAGTTCCTATCAGAGCAATAACAGCTTGTGTGTGGGGATGTTTTCGCTGGAGGACGGTTATCCATCTCCTTGTGGAAACCTGACAATCGACCTGCCGGGGGAGGTTCCGGAATACTGTGCCTATATTGATACAGACAACATTCCGGAGTCGGGGGATTTTCTCACGAAAAACGCAATCGCAGAGTTTACGGGCTTGGAGAAAAAGTGGGGAAATGTGTCATATCCTCTTTATCTGTTTGAACCGGAAAGGCTGCGCGAACTGTGTCCAGAGGGAATGAAAAAATATGACGCAGAAAAAGGAATAAATCAGAAGCAGAATGAGATGAACAAATGCAGATAGGAGGCAGAAACAATGGTAATCGAGATTAACAAGGACATTGACCGCTACAAGGAGTCGGTGGTCATGGGACTTACCGCAAAGCAGCTTATCTTTTCCGTGGCTTCGGTGGTGGCGGGAGGAAGCATTGTACTTCTTCTGTACCGCTATATCGGATTAACACCCAGCGTATATGTGGCAATCCCGGTGGTGGCACCGATTGCACTTGGAGGGTTTTACAGCTTTAACGGTATGAGCTTTTATGAAGTCATGGGAAGAAAGATGCGTATGCTCTTTGCAAATCATCCGCTGACCTATGTTTCAACGGAAGGTGAGGCAGTCATAAAAGAGTGCCAGCAGGAGGAAGCGGCAAAAACTGTGGCAGAGAAAAAGAAAAAGGGAGGTAAAGCTCCCCAGACAAAAGGAAATCAGGAGGAATTTGAAGCTATGAAGAAGAAAACAAAGAAAATGATGCTTGGTCTTGTGGCAGCACTTGTAGCTGCTGTTATCGGTGCGGTGATTTACAAGGCAAAACACTAAGAAGTAACAGAAGGTAAGTAACTACCGACCTTTCACGGTTGGACAGTTCTGGTTTTAGCGGCCGGGATTGTCCGGCTGCGGAAAGAGAGGTCAAATTGGGTTTATTTACAGACGGATTTAAGGAACTGAAAAAAGCAAGCGAACCGCTTTATAAGACTCCGAAATCCATACAGGAAACGATTGAGATTGTGAAGGTGGCAGAGAACGGTATCTTTGAGGTTGCAAAGAACCGTTTTTCCAAGTGCTACCGTTTTCAGGATATTAACTATACAACCACCAACGAAGTCGAGCAGATTGATATTTTTGAGCGATACTGCAAGTTCTTAAATTCCCTCGATGTGAGTTTCAAAATCACAATTAACAACAAGAATAAGGACATGGAGCAGGTCAGGGACTATGTATTCTTGCAGGAAAAAGAGGACGGGTTTAACGGTTTCCGCAAAATCTACAATGACATCATGGAAAAGAAAATCCATGAGGGCAGACAGGGGATTGAACAGGAGCGTTATTTAACCATTACCATTGAACGCAAGAACTTTGAGGAGGCAAAGGCACAGTTTGCAACTATTGAAGCCTCCATTCACAAGGCGTTCAATGAGCTTGGTGCGGAGATTGTTCCGCTTTCCGGAAACGAGAGAATCAAGGTGTTATATGACTACTATCATCTTGGAGATGAGGGCAACTTTGACTTTGACATCAGGGAAGCTAAAAAGGTAGGGGCAGATTTCCGCAATGATTTGTGCAACGGAATGATACAGTTCTACCAGGATTACTTCAAAGACGAGAAGAAATATTGCAGGGCATTATTTATCAAAAAATACCCTTCCAGTCTTTCAGACCGTTTCTTAAATGAAATCACTTCCCTTCCGGTTCATTCCATTACCAGCATTGATGTTGTACCGATTCCGAAGGACATGACAACAAAAATCCTTCAGAAGAAATACCTCGGTATTGAGTCGGATATTATCAAGCAGCAGAGGGTAAGAAACAAGAACAATGATTTTTCTTCCGAAATCTCCTATAACAAGCGAATTGAGAAAAAAGAGATTGAGGAAATCATGGATGATGTTCGTGAGAATGACCAGTGCCTTTACTATGTGGCAGCCACAATTATTCTCATGGCAGACTCGAAGGAAGAATTGGACAGCATGACCGAAACGGTGGAAACCATCGGCAAGCGAAATTCCGTTACCATTGAGGAACATTATCTGAAACAGAGAGAGGCATTAAATACAGCACTTCCTATCGGTGTCAGACAGGTGGAAACCATGCGTACCATGATGACACAGAGCCTTGCTGTTTTGATGCCTTTTAACGTGCAGGAATTAAATGATGGAAGCGGGTGCTATTACGGCATCAATCAGGTATCGAAGAATATCAATATTGGAAACCGCAAAAAGCTCATCAATGGAAACGGATTCGTGTTCGGTGTTCCGGGTTCCGGTAAGTCCTTCTTCTGCAAGATGGAAATGGGAAATGTCTTTTTGGGAACGGATGACGAGATTATCGTTATCGATCCGATGAACGAGTATTTTGACATTGCCCATACCTACGGAGGAACGGTAGTCAATATGTCTACCTACACGGACAACTATGTGAATCCTCTGGATATGGATGTCTGGAGTCTTGATTTGAACGATAGCAAGGGCATGATCCGTGAGAAGGGAGAGTTTATGCTTGGTCTTTGCGAGCAGTGTATGGGTGAGAGCCTTAACTCCCGCCAGAAGTCCATTATTGACCGATGCGTGAGAAAGCTCTATATCGACATTGCCAGAAGCAGGGAGAAGTATGTGCCTGTCATGTCAGACTTTTATGAGATTTTAATGAACCAGCCAGAGGAGGAGGCAAAGGACATTGCACTTTCCTTAGAGCTTTTTGTCAATGGTTCTTTGAACATCTTTAATCATCAAACGAACGTTGACGTTGATAACCGTTTCACCGTTTACGGTATCCGTGACTTGGGTACGGAGCTTAGTCCTATCACAATGCTCGTTATGATGGAGAGTATCCAGAACCGTATCATTGCAAACGGAAAGCGTGGCGTGGCAACATGGCTGTATATTGATGAGTTCCATGTACTTCTCAATTCGGAGTATTCTGCGAAATATTTGCAGCAGCTCTGGAAAAAGGTTAGAAAGCAGGGCGGTCTTTGTACTGGCATCACGCAGAATGTCGTGGATCTTTTGCAGAACTACACAGCGATAACCATGCTTGCAAACTCCGAGTTTGTTACCCTGTTAAAGCAGGCAAATACGGACAGCTCCAAAATGGCAGAGGTTATTGGTGTATCAGAAGCACAGCTCCGCTTCGTAACCAATACCCAGAGCGGTATGGGACTGATGAAATGCGGAAATGTGGTAATTCCTTTTGACAACCAGATTGAAAAAGGAACAGACCTTTACAACCTCTACAACACGAATATCCATGAGATAATCGAGAATTCTCGATTATCTCATTTATCCAAACCAAAATAAAATCCAAACCTTTGTAATAATGGCAGAACAAATCAGTTGATTGCTAATAAAAGGTTTGGATTTTAAATGATGATGATTAGCTTAAACCACAAAGATTAAGAAGCGAACCATCTGTGTTTTTCCACTTGGGTGTTACCTTTTTGCAGGTTTCATCATCCAGGGTTGCTAATGCAGCTGCTTTTTCGTCATTTGTGATATCCAGATACACCATTGTGGTCTGTAGATGCTCATGCCCAAGCAGGAGTGATATTTGAACTATGTTCATACCATCTTCAAGCCAATGTGATGCTTTAGCATGTCGTATCTGATGCGCATGAAGATTCTTCGGAACCTCATCACAGATTTCATGTGCACATGCGGCATGCTTTTTAAGCATCTTACCAATAGCCGGTTGTGTGAGCTTTCCATATATTCCTGTATTTCTGGAATAGAACACGTAGGCTTCAGGATCAGGAGCAGAACCATGAAACTCTGATAAATACTTTTTAAGATGTGCTACAGCCTTGGGTAAAAGTCCTATCGTTCTAATCTTTGTTCCTTTGCCAATGATAGTGATATATGGCTTCTCAGCATCCAGATACAGCTGCTTGTTTTTTAGCGACAGAACTTCATCTATTCTACAGGCAGTCGCATAAAGCAGGATAATAAGTGCAAGATCCCTTCTGCCTGTTTTATTGGTAACATCAGGTACTGACATCAGGGCTTTGACAGCATTTTTGCTCATGCCTTTTACCTTGGTTTTGGGTTCCTTTAATCGTGGAATTAACGTCGCATCATGGTATAAATATAGATAATCGATTTCTTTACTTCCAAGATATTTTAGGAATACCCGCAAACATGCGAGGCGGTTATTGCAGGTTGCAGCACAGCAGTTACGGTCATTTTTTAACCATAGAATCCATTCTTCTATGACTGACCTGCTAAAACAGTCTGAGCTTAAACTATTGATAGTGATTCCCCTTTTCTCATCTAAGTACATGATGTAAAGGGTAAGTGTGTATCTATAGGCTTTAATTGTGTGTTCGCTCTCTGTTAAAAAGGATGACACATAATCGTTCACAAAGAACGATATGTGACGGGCGATGCATACGCCTTGGTTAGTAGATTTCTTCATCTGTATTTACCTCCGGGACAATCCAATCAAAAGTTTCATTTGTTTGATTCATCATAATACTGCTTAGATTAGGAACAATTGAGTAATAATATTTTGTGCTTTCTAATGTGACATGCCCCATGCTCTTACTTAAATATGCGATTTTATCATAGAAATTGAACCCCTCATTGGTCCATCTGTTGATATTTTCTATTGCATAGTTATGTCGTAAATCATAGGCAGTTGCATGTGAACTGTTAACAGAATCCCATATAATACGAAAATTATCAGTTAACCAGCTGCTGTTAAAGCGGACATTATCTTTTGATACAAAAAAATACTCTCTGTTTGGAAAAATACAATCCATTTTCTGATTGAATTGTTGCATAAGTTCCAGCATGGAATCATGCAATACAATATAGTGCTCATTGTATCCTTTTGTGCCTACTATACTGATAACTCCTTCAGTGAGATCAACATGTTCACACCTTAAAGACAGGGCTTCGATTGTTCTCATTCCTGTGCTGTAAAGTAACCGAAAAATCACAGGAGCTGTCATGCTGCGTATTTTCATATCAATCCGGTTTGGTAAATATCTCAGATTATCGCAGGCTTCGAAGAAATCAGATAATTCCTCATGCGAAAATGCATGTGGTATATACGTGTTTCTTCTTTTACGGGGTCTTTCAGGAACAATAACATTTGTCTGCTCTCTTTCCTGAAGATATTTGATAAATTCAGAAACCAGGTAGCAGCGTTGCCGGCAAGAGTTTATGGTTTCAGTAGGTCTTTTCACAAAAAAGCTGTCAACCATTTTCTGGGTGAGTTTATCATTTTCCGGATATAATTCATTGCAGTGACGATCAAATGCACGCATTTTGTAATGAGAATCTCTGCTCCACTTTTGAGAAGCTTTTCGATATTTTTTAAACTGCTCCATAAGCGGAGAGAGTTTTGATATAAACTCAGTCAATATCAAACACCTCCTTTCGCACAGGATAAGATTCTATGCTTAGGGCACATTCTTTCAAATGATGAAAATCCGTATGCAGATATGGGTCTACTGACTTCGGTGAAGTGTGTCCAAGGATATTTGATATGACTGGTAAAGCAGTATCTTTTTCTAACAGTTTAACAGTCAGATGATGGCGGAATAAATGAGTGCCTATCCTATCACCTTTATTCATGCGGATATTGGCAAGACCAAACACCTTACGAACAATCCAACGTATTGTTTGTACTTTCAGTGGTTCATATGGTACAACTTCTGAGATAAATACAGCATCGAATGAACACTTAGGTCTCTCTATAGTGATATAGTCATATAAAGCATTTCCTACAGATGGTAACAGTGGCAGTTCAAGTTCTTTCTTCGTCTTTGATTGAATAAGTCGGATAACATCAGAATTCCAGTCAATCGACTGTAACTTTAAATTGATGATATCTACGCCTCTTATTCCGGTGTGCAACAAAAGATTTATAATGGCTTTATCCCGCAGTGACAGTGTATCTGTATCCAATAATTGATTGATTTTACAGATTTCATCATCTGTGAGCATTTGGATATTTTTTCGATGTTCTGTCAGATGTGGCAGAAAAAGTAATACTTTTTTACAACCAATGGGATCAACCTCTAATCCTGCTTTTAGAACTGCTCTAACACTTTTACAACAAGCGGCGGAGCGAATTAAATTACCCGATTCATCAAGGAAGTAAGACAAAACATCATCTTCTTCCGTTGATTCCAGATTACAACAGCCTCTTTGCTGTAAATGATAAAAGAACACAGAACCACTATGACTTTCGCTGTCTATTGTTGTGTCTTTTGTTTTACCAATTCTCTCAGCATAGGTCTTGTAGTAATCTATTAGTTGTTGATAAACATGATTCAGAGAGTGATATGCACCTCTTGGTTCAATAAAAGAGCAAATTCTGCGTCTGTCCGGAAACAGACCATAAATATCAAAATATTCAATGCTGCCAATTACTGAGCGTCTCCACTTTAGGTCTTTTTGATTTGAGGAGATGCTCACAAAATATTGGTAAATGTCCTGATACGAAGTCCATGATTCCAAATCCAAATCAAGAATTTCACGGATTTGGCGCTTGTACATATAGATGCAACTCATGGAATATCCAGAGTTCTTCATATGGTTGACAAGTTCTTCATGGTGTTGTCGTAAATTTGTTAAATCCATGGTATGTTAACCTCCTTTTTTCTTTTGGTTTATCATACCATGGAAAATAAAATCCAAACCTTTAGACTTAATGTCGCTATAATTAATGT
>OBLI01004128.1_pt1 | contig 10622 bp, 11 predicted proteins | sample 1519701 | NCBI WGS metagenome assembly OBLI01 (sample SAMEA3663005, study PRJEB22513) | pig gut metagenome | biome: pig gut; feature: pig-associated habitat; material: faeces | place: France | collected 2012 | reverse complement strand
TGATTATTTTGGAGTTTATGCGACTTCGTCGCAATCTTCTGCAAACTTAGAGGTCGTTAGGGCTTGCTTGTATTTTGATTTTTCCAAAAGAGTAGATTTTGTTAGCCTTTTAATGAGTAATAGCGAGCTATTGCGAATTAAAAACTGGCAAAAGACGTCTTGTAAAAAACTAAAGACTGCAAGCAGTAATATAATTAATTGAACTTTCGCATGTGATTTAAGTACGGGCTGAAGGCCCAAAAGCTCCTAGCCCAGGGCATCGCCCTGGGTCAAAGCACATCCGTTAGTGACGCCCTGTAAGGGCATAAGCATTAATCCTTATGTAGATTTTGTTCAATAACTGTGCCATATTTATTACACTTCTGCCCTTGCAGGGCGTGTGGAGCTTACATGCGAAACTTAAGCACATTAATACATAAAGCGGCCTAATGCCGATTTGGGTTAACTTAACCATTTAAAAAACGACAATGTCAAACGAGACAACAAAAATTAGTGTACAATCAGGAAACAATCAAATTGCTCCAAATGCAACCACACAAAACCAGATAGTTATAGGTGAACTCCATTTGCACCTCGACAAGATCTCCGTCCAGCTTCTCTACCATTTGGCAAAACTCGACCCCAAGATCCTCGAACTCGCCAAAGCCCTTAGAGTCACCCTCCCTAACAATCATATAATATAATCAATGAGAAAACTAACAATAACAGATGTTGGCCCGATAACAGAAACGGTATCAATAGAATATAAGCGTTTTTGCATACTTATTGGTCCACAGAGCACAGGAAAAAGTACGATAGCTAAGATTCTGAGCACATGTATGTGGTTAGAAAAGGAAGCCTGTACCAATCTTTCTGTAGATGTGGTGAGTGATGGAAAAGCCTTCAAGTCCTTAGTCGAAGACTTCCATCGTATGCATAACTATATCCATCCAGATAGCTCTGTTGTTAGATATGAATCACCCTATATTTTCATCAACTATGATAAAGGAGATTTCTCAATGGCATTTAAAGAAAACCTTGACTACAAGCGTATCAAGATATCATATATGCCATCTGATAGAAATATCATAACGATGAAGGATATAGAAAAGCGTGAACTTGAGCCAACCAACTTTAGGAGTTTCTTGTTCGATTGGCTCGATGCCAACAGAAACTTTAGTCCTCAAAATAAAATTGCCATACTCAATTTGGGTATGAATTATTATCATGATGATAAAGCGAAAGATAGAAAAGATATGCTTGCTCATAAAAATGGAGTGACATACGATATTCCATTATATGATGCTTCAAGTGGTATGCAGTCGTTAGTTCCAATGACGGTTATGATGCATTATTTTGTGTCGGATTATTTTGTGAACTACGATAAGAATCTTTCTTTTGAACAAGGTCAAAAACAAATTAATCTTGCTTGGCTGATAACCGAAAAAATAACAACTAAATATTATCCAGACCAAGTAAAGAAGGACGGATATAAGAAAGTATATTTAGAAAAGATTAAAAGCAAAGAAGACGAAGACGAAGTAGCCAAATCTCATATTACCGAGATGCAAGATCTATATAAAAGATTAGTCTATCCTAAGAGTATTTCGTTTGTGTTAGAAGAACCAGAGCAAAATATTTTCCCACAAACACAGGTAGAACTCTTCAATGATATTATTTCGCTTTGTAATGGAGAGCATACATCTTCAGTCTTTATTACCACACATAGCCCATATGTCTTAGCTGCAGCCAACATTCTTTTGTTTGCAAGCAAGTTAGCTTCTGAGGGCGTAGATGAAGAAGAAATAAAGAATCTGATATCTACAGAATCATTTATGTCGATAGATGATTTTTCAGCTTATACCATTTCAGAAGGCACTTGTCGTTCATTAATAGACGAAAGTACAGGCCTTATAAGTGAGAACGAACTTGATTCAGCCTCAGAATATAATGCAGAAGTCTTCGATAAGCTATATCAAATATACATTCAAAAGTTACGGCAGCAATGATACCCAGTTATCTCCACGATTTAGCACTTCCAAATGTGTTTGCGCAATACACGAAGCAAGTAGAATCCTATTTATTAGAATCTACTAAAAATGAGCACATCGTAGATTCTGAAGCTCACCATATTTGAGGATTCGTAACGCCAACCTTTGGGCAGGAAGAAGACAAAGCACAAAGGTATTTTGCTATTGAAAATCCATCTGCGAAGCCATACGCTCTATTACAGATAGATAAAGGTCTTATTCAACATCGTAATACTAAGAAATGCGATTGCGCTATAGCAAATGACACAAATATTTGTTTTATAGAGTTTAAAGCCAATGCAGAAAGTGGTTGTCATAAAACAATCTCAAAGAGATATGATAAAGCAATAGAACAATTGCAGACAACTATAAACATTTTCAATCAGCATTATTCAGTCCAAAATACAGATGTCACGACTTTGAGAAACGTCGAGGCATATATCTGCTTTCGACAAGGATATCCGAAATTTACGTCAATGCAAATGAACTATAAGGCAAAGTTTACTCAACAAAACCATGGTATACCCCTTTCATTTGCTACGACAAAGATATTGTAATCACTCCTCTCTCTTTTGGAGAGGGGCAGGGGGTGAGGCTGTTTGTTTTATCCAAGTTTATGTTTCAATCTCAAGCAGCCAAGCCCACAGGGCTATTCGCTGTCATTCGCATGATTAGTGTTCTTTAAACCTCAAGCAAGTTTTGCCCCATCGGTTGTATCCGTTGTACCTGTTGTATTTGTTGTTTTAAAGACTCCAGCAGCCAAGCCGAGTTAGGCTTCTCATTCGCTGTCATTCGCTCGATTACTTCCCTTTGGTCAGTGGGTCTACGACAAATCTCGTGTTCATCTCCAAGTTTAAACACTAAACATTAGAATTATGGCAAACGAAAATAACAATATACAGGCTACTACTGATGACTCTCAGATAGTACTCTATCAACCAGACGAAAGCATTTCTCTTCAAGTAAAAATAGAAGAAGATACGGTATGGCTTACGCAAGCTCAAATGGTTGAACTTTTTGGTTCTAGTAAAGCTAATATTAGTGAGCACATTACTAATATTTATCAGCAAGGAGAATTGATGCAGTCAGCAACTGTTCGGAAATTCCGAACAGTTAGAAAAGAAGGCAATCGTATGGTTACACGTAATATGGATTACTATAATCTTGATATGATTATATCAGTCGGTTTCCGTGTAAATAGCCATCAGGGCATTCGCTTTCGTCAATGGGCTAACAATGTTTTAAAGGAATATCTTCTTCGTGGATATGCAGTACATCAGCAGATGCTTCAAATGGAGCAACGTATTGACAGCAAACTTATGTTGCAGCATGATGAGATGCAACGAATAAAGGATACTCAGGCTAAGCAGCAACAGCAGCTTGATTTCTTCATTCAGACTTCCACTCCTCCAGCAGAAATGGTCTTCTTCGAAGGTGATTTCTATACTGCAAGAGTTGCTTTGGAGAACCTTGTTCGTTCTGCCAATCATCGAGTAATCATCATAGATGGCTATGTTTCATCGCTAACCCTGAGTGTGTTAGATGTTCGTAAACCGGAAGTTTCAGCAACAGTTTATACTGTAGGTGTAGGTCAAGGAATGCAACGTCTCATGGATGAGCATGACCGCCTATTCCCCAATAATCATATTGATATTCGCAAATGGCGTAACGAGTCTCATGACCGTTGGCTTATCATAGATGAAAGCCTCTATCATTGTGGGCATTCCTTAAACGCCAATGGCGGTCATAAGATTTCCGCCATAACCCTGATGGGAACCTCTCCCGAGGTAATCCTGTCAAAAGTAGAATAAAACTATATTCCCCATTCGAGTGGCGACAAGCAGCAGAACCCTCGGTCTCATTCGGTCATTCGTCCGATTACATTCCTTTGGTCAGTGGGTCTACGACAAATCTCGTGTTCGTTTAAAAATCATCAACCGATATTCGTGTCATTTGCACGATTAGTGTTCGTTTTAAAAACCATTTGCAGAGCCGAGTTAGGCTCCTCATCCGTGCTCTCCGCGTGATCCGTGTGCGACACCAAGTTTAAACACTAAACACTACACACTAAACATTAAACATTAAACACTACATTAAGCTATGGTTTATTTGCAAGATATAAGATTAACCAATTTCAAATGCTTTGAAGATACTTCTAGCTTAGAATTTGGAAAACTGACGTTGCTTACAGGTGCCAACAGCACTGGTAAGAGCTCCTTGATGTATGGTATGTTGGGAGTTCTTCAGAGTAAGAAATTCCCTTTGGAATTTTCCCCTAATGGCATTTATGTGCAGATGGGTAATTTCATGGAGATGGTATTCAAACATGATTCGACAAGTAAAATTGGTTTAAGTTTTACCTTGGTTGACTCAGAAACCGACGAACAGTTAAAGATTGAAAGCCGGTGGATGAGTAATCAGGCAGGTAATCCGATGATTTCTTTCAGTGAATGTACGGGTAGTTATTATTATTTCAAGCAAAAAGTTACGAAAGATGGTGAACTCCTCGTTGATGTCGATATAGATCCTTCTAAAAATAGGCAGAGAAAGAAATTTGAGGAATTGTTGGAATATGCTAATTCTCATTTGGCTCCAAAAGATTCAATTATAGAGGTTTTGAAATATGCTACCGAGAAAATTCATTTAGAAAATTTGGTGGTTAGTGACCTTTCTAGTGGAAACATGGAAAAAAAGTATCCACTATTCTTTGCCATGCGGGAAGCAACGAGTTTCATAGAGCGTTATAATGCGAAAGTCAACTATATCAGTTCTTATCGTCAACCGGCTCAACGTATTTATACCGAGGAGCCTGTTACATCCGGTAAGATTGCAACTTCAGGCGAAGGTTTTATCAACGAACTCTTAACTTGGAAGGATAATAGCCATGATAAGTTTGATGAATTTGTAGAGGGCATCAAATCCATTGGGTTGTTGAGTGAAGTAGAACCATCCAGATTAGGATCTGGTCAATTCAAGATTGGCGTGAAGGTGCATGAAGATGATGAACTTGCAAATCTTTCAGATGTAGGATTTGGTATATCACAAACCATGCCGATTATCATTGCAGATGTAGAGTTGGGCAAGGGATCCACTCTTTATGTTTCTCAACCAGAAGTTCATTTGCACCCAAGAGCCCAGGCAAAGTTTGGCGATTATCTTGTTAAGCAGATGCTGAAGGGCAAACGTTATGTCATCGAATCACACAGCGAGTATCTTATGAATCGTCTGCGTCTGTCAGTAGTTAGGGGCGATATTCAGGAGGAGGATATTAAGGTATATTATATGAGTCAAGGCGAAGGCAAGACCACCATTCACACTGTCAAGTTTAAGAAGAACGGTCAGATAGAAGGAGCTCCTCAGGATTTCTTCGATACTTATATGATAGATGTGATGGACATAGCAATGAGTGCGCAATGAAAAAAGATATATTTATAGACAATAATATTGCTTGTCGTTTTGCCAACCCAATGGATCCTGAGATGAAGAAGCTCATCAATTGGATTATGAAGAATGAGGAGGGTAGTGATGACAATGCTATATTAGTAGTGTCCGACAAGTTGCTTCATGAATATATGGCTTCAAGCCAAGGGGCTTATGGTTCAACGAGCATCCCAATGATAGTTAGCAAGTTGACGAAGGAAGGCAGATTGTTGAAAATCAGCAATGCAGAAATCAAGGAGTTTCAGCGCACGTATTTTAAAAAGAAGGTAGAAAAGGCTCTTCGATCCAACCAGGAAGATAGAAATCACATACCTGTGGTTCTTCTTTCTGACAGAAAGTTTGCTTTAACCAACGATGAAAAGTTTACTTACGATCTGGAGCATTTCCCAGGTTTCCAAGTCCTAGTTTGTTCAAGACCCGAAAACCTGCCTTATGAAGGATGAATTTGCATCATCCTTTTGTCTTAAATTGTCTGTCTTGTCGTTAATATCGCCTCCAGCAACAGAGACTCACTCATATTCATAGATTTGAGATATCCGTGTGCGACACCAAGTTTAAACACTACACACTAAACATTAAACACTAAACATTAAACTGGACATAAAAACTCCCCGAAAATTTGGTAGTTTCACAGAAAAAACTATGATTGCACCATTATTTAATTAAATAGAAGATAGGATATGGAACAGATATTAGTAACAATAGATGATACACAGCCGTCAGCTAGTATTTGCAATGCCATTAAGATGTTGCGTGGAGTTGTTTCTGCGTCTATAATCAAAGAATCACCTTTGACAATAGCAGAGAAGCAGAAGGCTTATGTCAAGGAAAGCCTGTCACGGGCATTGCAAGAGGTAAAACTTGCTAAATTGCAAGGTGAAAAGCTTCAGGATGTTGATGATTTCATTCGGGAAATGAAGGAAGCATAGCCGTATGGAAGTGGAGTTGGAATTTTGACGTTGAATATATTATTGGATGCAGAAACGATGGATATTACACTCCTAACAATTTATGATAAAGGAGAAATATCCAATATACGCTTATGAAAGATATTATTCTACATGATATATTGATTCCATCCTTAAAAAGGTTGTATCAAGAAGACTACAACAATATTAAATATGGAGTTTCAGAACGAAATATCTGTGCACGACTAGCTCATCATATGGAGAATATAATGAGAGAATACGATGCAAAGAACAGAACCTCCTTCTTTACGTCTTATAATGCAGATGTCGAGTACAACAGAATGGGTAATGGTGATTTGAAATGCTATGAGGATAATCAGAAACGCCCACGATACATGGTTAGTGATTTGCTTATTCAAAGCAGAGGATATGAGGGAAACCTGTTGGCTGTAGAATTGAAAAAGAAAGGCTCAGCTAAAAAAGGCATCGAAGAAGATAAGAAGCGCTTAATGTCAATGGTAACCCCAGGTGCTCTTAGCCAGCTAACTGGATGTGTACATGATACATTACTTAGCGCTTTTATTATCTATTCAAAGGATGGTGTTGACATGGATGTTTTCGAATTCTCGTCAGAAGACGGAAAAGTTATCTCTCGTAAATACTCTTTACGCTGTCTATTCTGTGAATATGACGAAACAATGATAGAGACGATAGAGATTTGCGACGAGACTCGATGTCGGTTAATTGACCTAGATAAACCATTCGTTCCGAGATTGACCAACAAGGATAAGGAAAACTAGGAATGGCACATGCTGATGCCATCAGAGTTAACCAAAGCCTTATCCACCAGTCTCAACTTCTATTTGGATATGGCCAACAAAGGCGTCAAAGCCCCATCTGCCAAGCAACTCCGCATGATGTCTGCCTTTGGTCAATTCTTCGGAGAAAAGGAACTTTAGTAATTTATCAATATGAGAAATTTGTATGCATCCTTGAAAGGATATGTTATACAATCAATGAAATGAATCATGAAATCCAATTTTTTTAAAATTATAGTGCATGACGAGAGTTCTTTTCCAACTTTGTTAGGTATTTGTGCTAGTTTTGAAAATGGGGAGTGGCGTGGACAGCGGTTGGCTGAAAATTTATTCAACTGTATTCCCGATTTTTGTCTTTCTTATTCAGAAGTACACGAAGTTGATAGTTCTGAATGGATGGATAAGTTGAGAAAGGCATCTGCTATGATATACAGTAGTGATAAGTTCAAAAGCCGAGGTGAATTTGGAGAATTACTATTGCATTATATACTTAAGGATTTATACAAAACAATACCTGCAATTAGTAAAATGTACTTTAAGGATGGACCTAATGAAACAGTTAAAGGTTTTGATGCAGTTCATGTTGTTGTAAATGAAGAGGAGTTATTGGACTTATGGCTTGGTGAAGTTAAATTTTATAGCAATGCTTCACAGGCAATAAAAGATGTTATTCCTGAAATAAAAGAGCACTTTGATAATGATTATCTCCGCACTGAGTTTATTGCGATAACAAATAAGTTAGATAAAGAAAGCCCTTTTTATGATAAGTTATCTCAATTGATAAGTCCGAACTCATCATTAGATGATATTTTTAAAAGAATATGTGTGCCAGTTCTTATTACATTTAATTCTAAAGTAATAGATAGGTATACAAGGTACACAAACGATTATAAAGAAGAGATGAAAGCTGAGATGGAAAAATACTTCAGTCAGTTTGCAACTCTATTTGCAGAATTGGGTATAGATATAGAACTACATCTTTTTTTATTACCTCTTAAGACAAAAGAGACATTCGTAAATATGTTGAATGATAAATTAAAACTATGGCAACGAATTTAAGTTATAATGACATCCGAAAAATGCTACGAAAAGAAGGGATGAATTTGCCGAAGTTCGAAATATTGAGCTACATTTCCAAATCTGTCAGTCTAAATGGAATCAACCCTGAGGGGCAAGAGCTATTGCTTCGTGTTCTTGACCGAAAGGAAGATTTTATAGAATATGAAGATATTCTGATTTCATTGATTCGGAAATATGGGTTACATCCTTATCTTATGAATTTTAATTTGTCTTTATCTGATGAGGTTGCTTGCGAAATACATAGACCAGATGGTTTTAAGGATGTAGTGTTCCATTCTAAGCAAAATGAAGTATATTATACATTAGTTCACAAAGACAATGTTGTCCTAAGTGCTCCTACAAGTTTTGGAAAGAGTCTCATCATAGATTCGATAATTACATCTAATCTGTATAACAATATCATGATAATAGTGCCATCTGTAGCATTGATTGATGAGACAAGAAAAAGATTGATAAAATTCAAGGAACAATATAGGGTAATTTCGTTTTCTGGACAATCTCTTGGCAAGCGGAATATCTTTGTGTTAACCCAAGAGCGAGCGTTGGATTATATTGACTCTGTTGATATAGATTTCTTTGTTATTGATGAGTTTTACAAACTTGATATGAAAGAAAATCAAGAAGAAAACGATAGTAGAGAAATTGTTTTGAATCAAGTTTTCTATAAACTCTTCAAGAGCCAGGCGAATTATTATCTTTTAGGTCCTAATATCGAACGTTTGATAGCTCCTAGACTTGATGAGCAAAAATATAAGTTTATAAAGACAGATTATAAAACGGTTGTTTCTGAGTTTCACCAGATTAAAAACAATCCTCAAAATAAAGAGGATAAGTTGCTAAATTTGTGTGAAAAAATATCAGGGCAAACATTGATATATTGCAAGTCTCCTGCAAGTGCCAATAAAGTAGCAGAATTATTATATGAAAATTTAGAACTAGATCCTATAGAAGACAATGAAGAATTTGTTCATTGGATTAAGCAAAATTACCATTCTGATTGGCGCTATCCAAAGTATTTGGAATATGGCATTGGTGTACATCATGGGAAAATACCAAGAGCATTAGCACAAAAAAGTGTAGAATTGTTTAATCACGGGTATCTTCGTTTTTTGGTTTGCACATCAACATTAATTGAAGGGGTGAATACCAAGGCGCGAAACGTAATTATCTATGACAATGTAGTTAATCGTAAGAAAATGGACTTCTTTAGTTTCAATAACATCTGTGGGCGTTCTGGAAGGATGAACTCATATATGATAGGTAATGTTTATACTTTTTATGAGCAACCACAACCAGAATTACCATTTGTTAATGTTCCTGTTTTTGGTGATGACTCTACAATAATTCCAGATAACTTGTTGATAAACATGGATGATGAAGATTTGAACAAAGAGAGCCGTGAACAAATACAAAAGTATAATAAGCAAGACATCTTATCATCAAATTTATTAAAGAAGAATTCATATATTAAACTTGACTATCTCTTGGAATTGAGTCAATATCTATATGGGCTATCTACTTTTGAGTTAATGGGGATGGCATGGTCTGGTTTACCAGACTATGAAAAACTTAATAAAGCATGTGATTTAATTTGGAACTATATAGTCAAGTCGAAAAAAACTATATCATCTGTATGTTCTGGGAAACAATTATGCTATAAGATAAAACAATTTGAAAAGTGTAAATCTGTATCCAATTATTTAAAAAGCATAATTGACACAAAGAAAGCTAAAGAGGATAATAATGAATTAATAGAAAATGCCTTGGATTTTATGAGACAATGGCTCAATTATAAGTTTCCAAGATACTTGATGACATTGCAGGATGTTGTAAATGAAATTTTAGAGAGAAGGGGACTTCCGCTCTGTGATTACAGTTATTATGCATCATATGTCGAATGTTATTTTACTAAACCTTATTTTATACCTTTTGATGAATGCGGATTACCTATTCAGGTATCTGCAAAAATTAAAAAATATATTTCAGATGACAGTATAGATTCTGCTATAGAGTCTTTAAGAAAACTCAATCCTATGAATTTGCCATTATCTTCATTTGAGAAAAGGATGATATTAAGTGTACAGAAGAATTTATAAAATGAAGTTAATCAAAACCGATATAGGAGACGTTTTTCTTGCAAGACAACGAGAGTAGAAGCTGTTATGGCACAATGTGATGTCTACACTTAATATTGCAGTGCTGCTCTTCTATGTTGCTGTTTATGTAACCCAGGCGGTCCCATCCCGCATGACATGGCGTAGACCTTTGATGGTCCGCCAACCTTAGAGCGTAGCGGTTCCGAGCACCGAGTAGGGCGGTTACATCCCTAATCCCTATGGTAGGGATTTAGGGCTTGGGTATAGGGT